>Ga0209489_102020_pt1 | contig 41778 bp, 56 predicted proteins | sample SiratrowhiteBW_FD_187527 | JGI IMG/M metagenome (GOLD analysis project Ga0209489, IMG submission 187527) | Root nodule microbial communities of legume samples collected from California, USA - Siratro white BW (SPAdes) (version 2) | ecosystem: Host-associated > Plants > Roots > Nodule | place... | reverse complement strand
ATTGTCAATCTGATAATCTATGAGATCACAAATCTAGAGAGAAGGTAGAAACTTTAAAGAGATTTGTTTGAGAGATGGTGGTTTTCATAAGAACGAAACTGTATATCTTTTTAAAGAGAGAGAGAGAGATTTGGTAGTTTTATTAGAATAAAACAGAATATCTTTTTAGAGAGATAAAATATCTTCTTAGAGATAATTGGTGATTTTTATTAGAATAAAATATAATATCTTCTTAGAGAGATAGAATATCTTAGAGAGAGAGTTGGTAGTTTTTATTAGAATAAAACAAAATATCTTTTAAGGGAGAGAGAGTTGGTGTTTGCTATAAAAATAAAAAGTAAATAATTATCTTTTATTTACTTAAACAACGCTTCTGTTAAAAAAAATAGGTATTATCTTATTTATCTCTAAAATTAAATTTTGGTTTAGTTTTTATTCCATAGCTATTTTCTAGGGTATTACAGGTATTTGGAATGCAATCGTGAATGGTCCTTACATTCCAGTTTTTGTTCTGAATGGAATATTTGTTGCAAAGCCGTTTGATGAATTGACTGTAGTTGAAAATAAACATGTTCAGTATGATTGTATAGCCAAGAACATAATCACTTCAGCTTTGAATCTGGATGAATTTTTCAGAGTCTCACAGTACAATTCTGCAAAGGAGATGTGGGATGTACTTGAAGTCACTCATGAAGGCACTACTGATGTCAAACGGGCTAGAAAGCATGCACTGATTCAAAAATATGAATTATTCATAATGCAGCAAGGAGAGTCAATTGCTAATGTGTGGAAGAGATTCACTCATATAGTGAATCACTTGATCAGGCTTGGAAAGCAATTTGACAAGGAGAAACTGAATATAAAGATCCTCAAATGCTTGGACAAAAGTTGGCAGCCCAAGGTTACTACAATTTCAGAGAGCAGAGATTTGACAACTCTAACCACAGCAGCACTCTTTGGAAAGCTGAGAGAGCATGAACTAGAAATGACGAGGTTGAAAGAGATGGAAACTGCCGAGAAGAAAACTAGAAGCCTCAAACTCAAAGTAAAGGCTGCTGAAGTTGAAACCAGTGAGGATAACGCAGAAGAAGATAGTGATGCTGAGAACCTCAGTCTGTTGACAAAGAAATTCCAGAAATTCATCAAGCTGAAGAGCAGGACAAAGAATCAGCAAACTAAAAGGTATAATAGAAAACCTGATTCAAACTCAAATAAGTTAACCTGTTTTAGTTGTGGGAAACAGGGCATATTAAAGCAGATTCTCCAAACCTGGTTAACAAAGAAAAGACCATTGAAAAGAAGAACTAGAAAGCTGGAAAGGGAAGAAAGACATATATTGCATGGCAAGACAATGCATCTTCATCCAGTAGCTCTTCACAGGAAGACATTGAAGCAAATCTATGTCTCATGGTTGGAAAGAATTCTGAGGTTAGTAGTGAAAATTCCAGCACTTCATTTAACAGTGCAAATTACAGTTCACTACTTCAAGCTTTTCATGAAACCCATGAAGAAGCAAACAGACTGGCCTTATCTAACAATAGAATGAAAGGTCTGAATAATTGGTTAGAAGGCAGAGTCAAACAACTGGAAGATGAAATTTTAAAACTGAAAACTGATTTTGATCATTTGGAAATGATTTACAAAGCTTCCAGTAGTCTCTAGTCAGCCAGTTAACTGTGAAAACTGTGAAGCTCTGTAGAATAAAGTAAATTACTTAATTACTATTGTTTCTAGACTTTTAATGGGTACTGCAAACCTAAATGCCATTTTGGGTTCTCAAAACTGTGCTTTTGAAAAAGCTGGCATTGGTTATCAAACTGGTTTTCAAAGAAAACAGAAGAAGTATAGTAGCTTTTTTAAAACAGATGCACAACAATTTTCATCACCATTGACCTGTTTTTATTGTATGAGAAAAGGCCACTCTCTGAAGAACTGTAAAATTAGAAAGTTTGATGTGCCTAAAGGACTAGTTAGGTAGGTGTCCAAAAGCATATCTAACACTATTGGACCCAAGTTTAACTGGGTACCAAAACCTCAAACCTAATCTGTTTTGCAAGTCTGTTTGGCATATTATGGTATCTGGAAAGTGGATGTTCCAAACATATGACTGGTAATGCTTCCCAGTTAACTAATATGAAACTGAGACCTGCTGGATATGTCACCTATGGAGATAACAAACGTGGTAGAATTCTTGGAGTGGGTGACATTGGAGAAATTGAAAAAGTGATCATCAAGGATGTACTCTTAGTAGAAGGTTTAAAGCACAACCTACTGAGCATCAGTCAACTGTGTGACAAGGGGTACAAGATCACCTTTGAACCAAATCTTTGCCTCATAACAGATTCAAAATCGACTGAAACTATCCTAGTAGGTAAAAGGGTAAATAATGTTTATATGCTTAATGTTTCTTGCATAATCTCTAGCATGAATTGACTACTCAGTAGGAATGATGAATTTTGGTTGTGGCATAGAAGGTTAGCTCATATTCATATGCATCATCTAAATAGAATTGCATCAAAAGAGCTTGTAGTTGGTCTTCCTAAGCTCAAGTTTGAAAGAGACAAACTGTGTGAAGCATACCAAAAGGGTAAACAAACAAAAAGTACTTTCAAACCTTTAAATGTTATTTCTACTTCTAAACCATGGAAGCTGCTGCACATGGATTTATTCGGTCCCTCTAGAACTATGAGCCTAGGAGGGAAGTACTATGGTCTTGTTATTGTTGATGACTATTCTAGGTTCACTTGGACATTTTTCATTGCCACCAAAGATGAAACTTATCATGTTTTTCAAAGATTTGTCAAAGTTGTTCAGAATGAGAAGGACTGCAGCATTTCATCCATTAAATCTGACAATGGGAGAGAATTTCAGAATGAGAAGTTTGACAGATTCTGCAATAAACTAGGAATTAAACACAACTTCTCAACACTAAGAACTCCATAGCAGAATGGAGTTGTAGAAAGGAAGAATCAATCTTTGGAGGAACTTGCTAGAACACTACTGAATGAGACTGAATTGCCAAAGTATTTCTGGGCAAATGTAGTGACCACAGTTTGTTATGTGCTGAATTAGATACTCATCAGGCCAATATTGAAGAAAACACCTCATGAGCTGTTTAAAGGAAGAAAGGCCAATGTATCTCATCTGAAAGTGTTTGGTTGTAAGTGTTTTATCTTGAATAATGGTAAGGATAACTTGGGCAAATTTGATTCAAAATCTGATGAGGGTATTTTCCTTGGCTATTCACTTCATGGTCATGCATATAGGGCATTTAATAAAAGAACAATGTTAGTAGAGGAATCCATGCATATAGCATTTGATGAAACTAACCAGAATATGCAGGAAAATTCTAAGATAGGTGCAGATGATGAGTTTCCAAACATTCAACAAGCTGATACTGGTCTAGAAAATAAATTAAAAGATACCAGTAAACTACCAGATGATCAGGGAGTTCAATCAACTGAATCTGGAGTTGGTACTGGTGCAGTTAATTCTGGACTTCCAAGAGAGTGGAGAGTCCCCAAAAATCTGTCCTTAGACAATGTTATTGGTCAAGTCTATAAAGGAGTTTCAACCTGGAGTATACTGAACCAATTCTGTGAACATACGACATTTGTTTCACAAACTGAACCAAAGACTATAGCTGATTCACTGGAAGACAGCAATTGGATAACTGCTATGCACGAAGAACTGAACCAATTTGCTAGGAATAAGGTCTGGACACTTGTTCCAAGAACCAGTGAGATGAATGTCATTGGCACTAAGTGGGTGTTAAAAAAAAATTAGATGAACAAGGTATTATTCTGAGAAACAAAGCTAGACTGGTTGCTAAAGGTTACAATCAGGAAGAAGAAATTGATTATGGGGAAACCTATACACTAGTAGCAAGACTTGAAGCTGTTAGACTGCTCTTAGCATATGCTTGCATGAATGTAGTCAAGCTTCACAAAATGGATGTCAAAAGTGCTTTCCTTAATGGGTATATTGATGAAGAAGTTTATGTTTGTCAACCTCCTGGATTTGAAGATCATAAACATCCAGATTATGTCTTCAAACTGAAGAAAGCAAGAGAGTAAGAGAAAGGACAGAAGGTTCAAGACTAAAGATGGCCAGGAGCAAGATGAAAGGATAGTTTGCTATAGTTGCAAGAAGGCAGGACACTTCACATTAGAATGTCCTGAATAGGTTGAAGAAAAAGAGGAGAAACAAAAGAAGAAGAAATTCTCCAAAAAGAAGAAAAGTCTTATGTCAACCTGGGAGGATTTTGACTCGTCTAGTTTTGATTCTGAAGAGGAGGCAAAGATAGGTCTCGTGGATGATGTGGTAGATAACTCTATGTTAGAGGACTCAAATAATGAGGTAGATTTTACTGATATTATTTGTTTACGTTTAGCTTATCAAGAAGCAATATATAATAATGGTATGATTCCATCTGAATGTAAAACCATGAAAAAAAAAATATAAAAATGCTAGTCTAAATGATATTTCTCTAAAAAACACAGAGCTTCTCCATGAAAAAGAAAGATTGTGTAATGAAAATAGGAACCTTTAAAGGGACTTTGTAGTTCAGAACACAAATCTCAAAAACTTGGAAAAAGAACTTGTGGTAATTAGAGAACAAGACAAACATTGATGATATTATAACTGAAAATATCGTTCTTAGAAAAGTTTAATCTCATTTATATACAAATGAAAAATCTCTAAACATGTTGATAAAAAGTTCTAGGAAGTCTCATGATAAGAAAGGAATAGGTTGTGATCAAAATAATACATCATCCAGTTCTTCCATTGTACATCCTATTTCTGCAGGAACCTTCAAGAAAAATCTTGGAGGAAAACTAACATGAAAGGACCCAAAATAGTGTGGGTACCAAAAGAGGAAATTATTCCTCTTGCAGATATATTACATTCAAACAAGAAGACTCAAATATTGGAACTGGAAAAATAGATGTTCGCTGTTCATAAAGGTAAGAAAGTCTACATTCCCAAAATTGAGAGAAAAGAGATAGGGAGACAAGAGAAAAATATGAACGAGATTTGTTGGAATTGGTCAAATAAGGATGAGATGTTCACATTTTACTAACAAAGGTTCATCTAAGATTAGACGGTTTGTCCCACCTACAAAATAAGTATTTATTTTTGCTTGCATTTGTTACTCTATATATTTTACACATTAGACGGTCTACTAAAGTTTACATGTATTTGATGAAATTGGCTGTTTAAGCAAGGTGTCATATTTTTTGCATAATTTTTTTTAAATTTGATTTTCACTCACTTGGTTTCTTTAATTTTGTTTTATTTTATTTGTAGAACAAGTATGTTTTTTAGCACATTGAAATTAAACATCATTTTATAAGAGATTATGTTCAAAAAGGTACCATTGATGTGCAACTCGTCTCAACTGATAAACAATTAAGAAATATTTTTATAAAACCCTTGTTAAGTTAAAGAACGTTTTAAATATTTAAGAGAACTTTCGGGTATGATCTTAATTAAATGATGAAAAATATCAATTGGCTTAAACTCATTGCATCAAATATTTTCATTTAAAATTTTATTTGCATTTATATTTGTCTTTTTTAATGCATGTGTCAATTTTTAAAATCATATTTTTTTTTTCAAAAATCATTTTAGGAAGATTCAAGTATAAACAGGATATATTGATTTTTAATACTTTTATATATAAAAAAATATTTTTTAAATTCTTTTCTTAATTTATTCATGCTATACATTTTCTAATTTTAAGAGTCTGAGTTGTATGAGTTATTCAGAATGCAACTAGGAGAAAACATTGCAGATGTTCAGAAAAGATTTACTCACATTGTCAATCATCTGATTGGACTGGGAAAACAGTTTGATAAGGAAAAGCTGAATATCAAAATCCTCAAATGCTTAGATAGGAGCTGGAAGCCCAAGGTGACTGCATTATCTGAGATTAGAGACTTGACCACCCTCACTACAGCAGCATTGTTTGGCAAAATGAGGTAACATGACGTTGAGATGAAAAGATTGAAAGAAATGGAGACTATTGAGAATAAAACTAGAAATCTTGCACTCAAATCAAAAGCCGTAGAAGTTGAGACCAATGAGGAGAGTTCAGACGAATGCAGTGAATTTGAAAATCTCAATTTATTGACGAAGAGATTTTAGAAATTTATCAAGATGAAGGGCAAGATGAAAAATCAGCAGAGTAAAAGGTATAATAAGAAACCTGATTCTAATTTGAATAAATTCACCTGTTTTGGTTGTGGTAAACAGGGTCCTATGGAAGTATACTGCCCAAGCCTTGCTAAAAAAGAGAAGGCAAATGAGAAGAAGAGTCACAAATATGGAAAAGGCAGGAAAGCCTACATTTCTTGGGAAGACAATGCTTCCTCTTGCAGCAGCTCTTCACATGAAGACGTTGAAGCTAATTTGTGTCTCATGGCTGGAGAAAATTCATAGGTTAGTAGTGAAAACTCTAGCACTTCTTTTAATAGTGCAAATTCACTTCTTCAGGCTTTCCGTGAAACCCATGAAGAAGCTAACTGATTAGCCTTATCCACCAATAGATTGAAAGGACTGAATAATTGGTTGGAAGGCAGAGTGAAAGAACTGGAAGATAAAGTTTTGAAATTGAAAACTGATTTTGATCATCTAGAAATCATTTACAAAGCTTCCAGTGATTTTGACTCCAACAAGCCAATTAATTGTGAAAACTGTGAAGCTCTACAGAAGAAAGTTAATTATTTAATAACTACTGCTTCCAAACTTTCAATGGGTACAACGAAACTCAATGCCATTTTGGGTTCCCAAAATTGTGTTTTTGAAAAAGCTAACATTGGCTGTCAAATTGGTTTTCAAGGATAACAAAGGAAATACAGTAGTTTCTTTAAAACCAATGAGCAACATTTTTCATCTCCCAAGACTTGCTTATATTGTATGAGAAAAGGCCATTCTGTAAGAAACTGTAAAGTTAGGAAATTTGATGTGCTAAAGGGGCTGGTTAGGTGGGTGCCTAAAAAATCACTAACACTTGTGGACCTAAATTTAACAAGGTATCAATGCCTCAAACTTAAATTATTTTGCAGGTCTGTTTGACATCCAAGAAGCAACTGTGGTACTTGGACAATGGATGTTCCAAACACATGACTCGTGATGCTTCTCAGTTAATTAATTTGAAACTGAAACCTGCTAGATTTGTCACCTATGTAGACAATAACCGTGGAAGAATACTTGGAGTTGGTGACATTGGAGGAGATGATGATGTAATCATTAAGGATGTACTTTTAGGTGATGGGTTAAAACACAATTTGCTCATTATAAGCCAACTGTGTGACAAAGGGTACAATATCACTTTTAAGCCAGATCTTTGCCTCATAGCTGATTCAAAAACCAGTGAAGCAGTCTTAGTAGGTAAACGGGTAAATAATGTATACATGCTTAATGTTTCTTGCATAACATCTAGTATGAATTATTTTTTTTCTCACTAGGAATGTTGAGTCTTGGTTGTGGCACAAAGGATTAGCTCATATTCATATGCATAATCTAAATAGGCTTGCATAAAAAAGAACTAGTAATTGGCTTGCCTAAGCTCAAGTTTGAAATGGACAGATTATGTGAAGCATGCCAAAAGGGTAAACAAACTAAAAGCTCTTTTAAACCCTTAAATATTGTTTCAACAACTAGACCACTTGAGCTGCTTCACATGGATTTGTTTGGTCCATCAAGAACCATGAGCCTAGGAGGTAATTACCACTGTCTTGTAATAGTTGATGACTATGCACGTTTCACCTGGACATTATTCATTGCTACCAAGGATGAAGCTTATCATGCTTTTAAGAGATTTGAAAAGGTTATCCAGAATAAAAAGAATTGTGGTATTTCTACCATTAAATTTGATCATGGGGAAGAATTCCAAAATAAGAGATTTGACAAATTCTGTAGCAAATTTGAAATCAACCACAATTTTTCAGTACCAAGGACTCCACAACAAAATGGAGTAGTAGAGAGGAAGAATCGGTCATTGGAAGAATTTGCAAGAACAATGTTAAATGAAACAAATTTACCAAAGTATTTATGGGTAGATGCAATAAGTACAACTTGCTATGTTCTTAATAGAGTGCTAATAAGACCTATCTTGAAGAAGACCCCCTATGAGCTGTTTAAAGGTAGAAAGCCCAATATCTCTCACTTAAAAGATTTTGGAAGTAAATTTTTTATTTTAAATAATGGAAAGGATAACTTGGGCAAATTCGATTCAAAAGCTGATGAAGGTATTTTCCTTGGTTATCCATTATATGGTCATGCATATAGAGCATATAATAAGAAAACCATGTTAGTTGAGGAATCCATGCATATTGCATTTAATGAAACTAACCAGAATATGCAGGAAAGTCCTAAGATAGGTACTGATGATGAGGTTCCAAATGTTCAACAGGTTGATATTGGATTGGAAAATAATACAGAAAAAAACCAGTAAATTGCCAAAAATTCAATAAACTGGACCAGAATTTCAATCGATTGAATCTAGAGCTGGTACTAAAGTAATTAACTCTGGGCTGCCAAGAGAATGGAGAGTGCCCAAGAATCTCTCATTGGACAATGTGATTGGTCAAGTTCAGAAAGGAGTATTAACTAGAAGATCCTTGAATCATTTCTATGAGCACATGACATTTGTTTCACAAGTGGAACCAAAGAATGTAGATGGTGCACTTGATGACATCAACTGGATAAATGCAATGCATGAAGAACTAAATCAGTTTACTAAGAATGAAGTCTAGACACTTGTTCCCAGAACTGAACAGATGAATGTCATTGGAACAAAATGGGTATTCAAGAACAAGCTAGATGAACAAGGAGTCACTGTTAGGAACAAAGCTAGACTGATTGCTAAGGGATACAATCAGGAAGAAGGAATAGATTATGGAGAAACTTATGCACTAGTAGCAAGATTAGAAGCTGTGAGATTACTCTTACCATACGCTTGCATGAATGGATTCAAATTGTACCAAATGGATGTCAAGAATGCTTTCCTTAATGGGTATATTGATGAGGAAGTTTATGTGAGTCAACCTCCTGGATTTGAAGATCACAAATATCCAGATCATGTTTTCAAACTCAAGAAAGTTTATATGGTTTGGAGCAAGCACCACGACAGTGGTATGAGAGGTTGAGTAACTTCTTGCTATCTCATGGATATGAGAGAGACAAAACAGATAAGACTTTGTTCATAAAGAAAGCATGCAATGATATTATTTTAATTCAATTATATGTTGATGATATTATATTTAGATCTCCTAATAAGAATTTATGTAAGCAGTTTGTTATAGCTATGCAGGGAGAGTTTGAGATGTCCATGATGGGAGAACTCACCTATTTTCTTGGATTTCAGATCAAGCAATTAAATCATGGGACATTTCTTAGTCAAACCAAATATTGTAAAGAGTTGTTAAAGAAGTTTGACATGGAGAATTGCAAAGAAAGTACAACACCAATGGCTACTACTTGTTACTTAGATACAGATGAGAAAGGAACTAGTATGGATCAAACCCTGTATAGAGGGTTAATCAGATCATTGCTTTATGTTACTGCAAGCGGACCAAACATTATGTTTAGCATGTGCCTTTGCGCTAGATTTCAAGCTAGTCCTAAGGAATCACATTTCATGGCTGCAAAGAGAATTCTAAAATACTTGAAAGGGACTACAAATGTTGGTTTATGGTATCCCAGTGAAGTATCTTTAACTTTAGTTGGTTACTCTGGCTTAGATTTTGCAGGATGTAAAATTGATAGTTAGAGTACTAGTGGTACATGCCATCTACTAGGATCAAGCTTGATATGTTGGCACAGTAAGAAACAAGCATGCGTTGCTTTATCCATAGCTGAAGCTAAATACATTGCAGTTGGAAGCTGTTGTGCATAAAGTCTATGGATTAAGCAACAACTAACTGACTCTGGTTTGAATCTTTCTCATATTCCTTTTCTATGTGACAATACGAGTGACATAAATTTAACCAAGAATCCTATACAACATTCAAGAACTAAGCATATTGAAGCACGCCATCATTTCATTAGGGACCATGTCAATAATGGTGATTGTGTAATTTAATTTGTTAATTCTGAAAATCAATTGGTTGATTTATTTACTAAGCCCCTTAACAAAAAAATATTTAATTTTCTTAGGAATGAACTGACATAATTGATTTCAAATATGTAGTTTAAATCAGCCTATGGTTTAAGGATTATTGGTCAGATTTATGAAAATTTTGTATAATGGATTACTGTATAGTTTTCAATTTACTAATATATTAATTAACTATACTGGAGCTGATTGGAAATTGAGTTATGATTTATTTTATGTTACACAATTCTTAATGTGTGAAACTGGAAATTGGAGTTATAGTACAACTAAAGCAAGGACGTACAACTTAGAAAGTTGGAATGGAAGCATGCACTACAGAACCCAGTTGGTTGAGAGATAAATAAGACAAAATTGGTCAATACTGAAATTGAGCATGTGAAGAGTGAGACAGTTTGAGGTGCGACATGTGACTGCAACAGTGGGATTCAATAGTCAAAAGTTGTTTTGAGATTCTCTGAAGCTAAGTATAACCTGCTCAATCTGATAACGTGTAGAATCTCAACAAACAATAAAAAGTTGTTTTGTGTATGCATTGTCAATCAATTTTTGTGTTTGCTAGTGAATTTTTTCTCTCTTTAAGTAATAGCTCGACATGCATTCAATATCACACTACTCACAGTTCTTGTTTACTAATTGTTCTGTGTGCAAAGATCGCCCCTTTCTTCACTCCATCTTCCAAAATATGGCCTCCTCATCCAATCCCCGTAAAAGATCTAAGAGAGCTCTTATCAAACAAGTTGGTTCTGAAGAAAACAATGAAACCGATTATCTGGAAAGGTGGTTCATTGGCGACCAAGAGAGCATAGATGACTACTATCTACTTTTTAGCAAGAAAGTCATCATCAGTCCTAAGGTCTTGAGCATGGACTGGCTCAAAGAGGAAAGACTTGATGAAGTCAGAGACATTCTAAAATTCTAGAAATTAGATCGCTTTCTAAAGTTGTCTGAAAACACTTATCCAAATTTGGTAAAAGTGTTCTTGACAAACATGTGGTATGATGATGACACTCTATACCCTCAAGTGAAGGGTATGGACATTGCTAACAATGAAGATGTTTGGCTGAGTGTTACTAGCCTGAGGAATGATGGTGTTGTGGTGAGCAAAGGAAATACTACTGAACTGGGCAATTTCAACAAGGTCTAGTTTTAGAAATCTTGCTTGAGGAATCAAGATTCTGCAACAAGAACCTTCGCTATTGGAGGGTTGGCTGCTACACCAAGGATTTTAGCTTACATTGCGATCTGGCTTCTCACACCACGAGGTTTCAATCATGCAATCCTAACTGAGGTGGACTTAATTCTTATGTACTGCCTCATGACCAAAACTAAAGTAAATTGGGTGAATGTTATTAGAGAGCACATTTTCAAGGTCAACAAAAAGCTTGAATACTGCATCCCTTATGTTGTGCTTCTGTCAAGCTTTATTGAGTATTTCGAGATTGATATAGAGGGAGAAGTTATTGAAGAAGTGAAATCTTTGGACCAAATTTCTGCAGCCACTCTTAATAAGATTGGCTTGAGGAAAGTGAACAACAAAAAGTGGGTTTATAAGGCTGATGAGGACACTGCTTTTCAGGAGGATGAAGGAGCTGAGACTAGTGCTGTCAATGTTGATGATGATGTTGCTAAAACAGATATGAATTATGATCAATTTGCCAAGGAAGGAGAGATACCTGCTGCTCTAGGACAAGACTCTTACTCCAGGTTCGAGCAATTAATGATCAATCAACTGAACACAATGGAAAATGAGAATCAGAGCCCCCACCAGTACTGTGAGACACACTTCCAATTTATTGAGACTCAGGTGGAAGATATTCAGTCCAAGATAGGGAAATGTTCTTTGGACCGGACAATTAGGACATCTATTGCATATCTTGTTGGTGCATTCTCTTCCTTTTGATGAAGTCAAAGGGGGAGATGAAGTGTGTTGTCTTTTGTGGTGTCTTTTGCATTAGGATTCTAGGGTATTTGGTCTGTTGTGTTATGTTTCTGCTGCTGTTGCTTTGTTGTTTTATCTGCTGCTCTGATTGTTGGAATATCTAGCTTTCTTATCCTGTTTATGAGTTTGTTGATTCTGTTTTTAATCAGTTTGGTGAACGTTATGTAATGCTGATCGATGTCATGTAATCCAGTTCTTATTAATGAAATGTGTTCTATTTGGTCTTACTATTTACATTATATGTTTCTTGAAAATTACTTCACAGGGGGAGCTTAAGTGATCAGACAGTTAATTTTTTGGAGGTTGAACAAATTTTAGGCGACTCAACACACTCTTGTTTGTCTTTATCAAATTGAGGGAGATTTTTAGCACCAAGAGTTGCTAAAGGATTTGATGAAGCCAATGACATGATGAAGATTGAATCAAAGCCTACAAGTGGATGAATTGAAGCCTTCATAGAGGTTGTTTTGGTTTAAGATTTAGTTTTGGGAGTGCGTGTGAGTTTGGTTTGGTTCTAAATCATGTGTGCATCAAATTTCACTCAAAGAAAGCTCTAATAAAAAATTATGATTAACAAAGTTTTAAGAAATATTAAAATCAAGATTTTCACAATAAAATGTGATACCAACAAAACATGCTGAAAAACAGTTTTTGTGTTAAAGAAAACAATCGATTGAATGTTTAAATCAATCGATTGATATTTTTATCTGTTAAAAATATTGCAATAAATAAAGCTGGCGCGCAAACTTTTGAAGGTATGAAAAACATTTGCTAAGATTACTAAGCAAGAATTTTGTGATTTCAAAAGAGAGAAAAACACCCTTCTTACTTTGCTATCAATATCATTTGAATTTCTACATGAAGAATTGAAAGCAATCTGATATTGGAGATTTGAGTTATTGAAACTGGTGTTACACTGATTTTACCATCAGAGCTAAGTCTTCTATATTGTATTAAACCATTTTGTACTTGATTGTGTATAGAAGCATTGTTGTATTCAACAATCTTTGACATTTGTTAAGTTGTGGGTTTTCTAGGTTACATTTTACAGTGGGACTATAATTTGTGACAGTAGTTATGTGTTCAGATTATATCGGGTATTGTAATTTGGTTGGTACAGTAGGTTATGTACTGTTTTAACTTGCTGAAAGGTTTAGTAAGTGGTTTACTGCTGGGAGCAGTGTGTTCTTGCTGGTTGCAAGTGTTTGTATTGTTGTAAACTGATCATGGTGATCTTGATTAGTGTAAATCTTTGCTTGTTGGCAAAGGACTGGACGTAGCCCTTGAGGAAGGGTGAACTAGGATAAAATCTTGTGTTCTTGATCTTTCTTGCTCTCTTTTTGAACACTTCTTGTTTTTCATTCTTGCTTGAGAAATTAATTTTACATCATATTGAACTGACTGTTTAATCTTCTGGTGATATTTTTGATTTTTCCTGAAACTATTAATTCTTCTAAAAATAGTTTTTCTGAATCTTTTCTTAAATCTGATTTGTGTTTTCAGTTCACTGAAACTACTGTTCATCAAATTAATTTTCCAGAAAACAATCATTTCTTGAAATCTTTATTACTTTGATTTGTACTATTTTAAAATTGATTTCTAGTAAACTTTCTTTTATCTTAAGCCTTATAAGTTGAACCTTTGACTTGATTTCAGTGTACTATTTCCAGTTTTACTTAAACAATTTTCTGGGTTAAACAGAACTGATTCTTGATTCCAGTTTATTATTTCTGAATCTGGTTAAACTCTTTTTCTATATATTGTTTCTGTTGATTTTCTCAGTTCTGGAATACATTGAACTTTTATTGTACACTTCGTAATATCGTATTTCAACAATTTCTTAAAGAATTTTCATTCTTCAATTTTATAAAGATATACTTGCGAAATGTTTTCAGAGTTCAATTCACCCCCTCTCTTGAACTCGGCCTAAACTTGTTTTACAGATAACGCTTATCCAGTTCATCCTGATTTTTCTCATCAAGCAATACATTAGATCAGATCCTCTTCAGTCAGAACAACATGGTTAAACCCTCTAGGGGTCAACAACCAAATAACAATGAATGCCAAAATGCGTGGAGTTAAGGCAAGGCCTCCAATAGAATAGCTCCTTGATTCAGTGTTTGGATTTCTCAGACACGACTTAAAAAAATTAAACTTTATTGAAGTATTCCAGATTAGTTGTGTTCCGTCTTCCAACAGTAATGCCAGTATTCCTCAACCCAGCTACAGCCAACCATACTTCATCGTTTATGTCTATGTCAACTCCCTTAACTTGGGAGTAAATTGTTTCTTCATCGTATATTTGTAAGGAAGACCTTCACCAAATCTGGGTACATGTTCCCAAATAACTTGAAAAACTTCTCAAGTCTCTAAAACTTCAATGCCTCCTTTACCTCGTCTAGTTTCTCTTCCTTAGCCATAACATCCTTAAGAACTTTGGAGTGATTATAGCCTTCCTACTATACTCGCAATGGAACTTCTCCATGCTTTCTTAGTTTCCAGCGAACCACCTTTCCAGATAACCAGCCTCACTGTCATCACTAGGTTCAGCCATCTTCACACAATTTAGAAAATAGTGTTTCAATTAGGATTCTGTAAACAATAAATTGGATATGAAATGACTTAGCTTCAGAGATTTTTACAGCTTTTGACTCGTTGACTACCAATAAACTGATGACAAGTGGCACTGTGTGTGTTGTCACTCCACACATGCACTCTTCAAGCGTTGAACACCTTAGCTTATTCAAGTCTTCTTCTTTGAACAAGGAATCTGCTGCACAGCCATTTGATTCCCAATATTACAGTCTCGCACAGACCAATTTATTGTCCAGAATTAATTCATGGTTCTTGTTCGTGATCGCACATGCTAATAAATTGAACAGGAATTAATCAGGATTAAAATTTCTATGAACTACAGTGTAAAGCACTTAAAGTCAAGTTAATTGAATATGTTGACTCAATTAATCATAATCATTTTACATAAATTTAAACAATGACCAATAAATTCGTAGGCTGATTTAATTAATGCTTTTGAAATCAATTATGCCCAACTCATTTATGAGAAAATTAAATCTTTCTTTATTAAGGGGCTTAGTAAATAAATGAGCCAATTGATTCTCAAAATTAACAAATTGAATTACGCAATCACCATTATTCACATGATCTCTTACGAAGCGGTGGCGCATTTCAATGTGTTTTGTTTTGGAATGTTGCATTGGGTTCTTTGTTAACTTTATAGCACTGGTATTGTCAAAAAGTAAGGGAATTTTATGAAGAATTAGACCAAAGTCACTTAGTTGTTGCTTGATCTAGATTATTTGAGCACAACAACTTCCAGCAGCTATGTACTCTGCTCCAATTGTTGATAAAGCTACACATGCTTGCTTCTTACTATGTCATGATATCAAATTTAGATCCAAGAAGGTGGCATGTTCCACTTGTACTCTTTCTATCAATTTTGCATCCTGCAAAGTCTAAGTCAAAGTAACCAATTAAGTTCAAGGATACTGTAATAGGATATCATAGACCAACATCTATAGTTCTTTTGAGATATTTCAATATTCTTTTAGTTGCCATGAAGTGTAACTCCTTAGGATTGGCTTGATATCTTGCACAAAGACACACGCTGAATATGATATGTGGTCTACTTGCAGTAAGATAGAGAAGTGATCCTATGAGCCCTTTGTATTTAGTTTGATCAACATTAGCTCCTTTCTCTTCAGTATCCAAATAGCATCCAGTAGCAATAGGTGTAGCTACCTCCTTGTAGTTTTCCATATCAAATTTCTTCAATAATTCCCTACAGTACTTAGATTGACTAAGAAAAGTCCCATGCTGGAATTGCTTAATTTGCAAGCCTAAGAAATAATTGAGCTCTCCCATCATGGACATCTCAAATTCTCCTTGCATTGCTTTAACAAACTGCTCACACAAAGTTTCATTAGTTGAATCAAATATAATGTCATCAACCTAAACTTGTACAAGAATAATATCATTGCATGCTTTCTTAATGAATAAAGTCTTATATGTTTTCCCTCTCTCATAGCCTTGAGAAAGCAAGAAATTACTCAACCTCTTATACCACTACCGAGGTGCTTGCTTCAAACCATATAAAGTTTTCTTGAGTTTGAAGACATGATCTGGATACTTGTGGTCTTTAAATCTAGGAGGTTGACTCACATAATCTTCTTCATCAATGTATCCATTTAGAAAAGTATCTTGACATCGATTTAGTGTAGTTTGAATCCATTCATGCAAGCATATGCCAATAGTAGTCTCACAGCTTCCAATCTAGCTACGGGTGTATAAGTTTCTCCAAAGTCTATTCCCTCTTCATGGTTGTACCCTTTTGTAACTAGTCGAGCTTTGTTCCTCACAATGACTCCTTGTTCATCCAATTTGTTCTTAAATACCCATTTGGTTCGAATTATATTCATTTGCTTCGATATGGGAACAAGTCTCCAAACTTCATTCCTCGCAAATTGATTTAGCTCTTCATGCATTGCATTTATCCAATTGTTGTCCTCTAGTGCATCAGCTACAGTTTTGGGTTCCACTTGTGATACAAAAGTCATGTGCTCACAAAAATGATTCAAGGATCTTCTAGTTGATACCTCTTTATGAACTTCACCAATAACATTGTCCAATGAAGGATTCCTAGGTACTATCCACTCCCTAGGGAGTTCAGAATTGATTATCTCTACTTCAGCTCCAGATTCAATCGATTGAATTCCTGGTTCAATTGATTGATTTTCAGGCAGTTGACTAACTTTCTGTGGCTTATTCTACGGTCTAGTATCAACTTGTTGTCCAGTAGGAACCTCATCATCTGCATTAGTCTTAATACTTTCCTGCATGTTTTGGTTAGTTTCACCAAATACAATATGTATGGATTCCTCTACTAGCATGGTTCTCCTATTATATGCTCTATATGTATGACCATGCAATGAATAGCCAAGGAAAATACCCTCATTAGCTTTTGAGTCGAATTCGCCCAAATTATCCTTTCCATTGTTCAAAATAAATCATTTACATCCAAAAACCTTTAGATGAGATATATTGGGCTTTCTACCTATAAACAACTCATAGGGGGTCTTTTTCAAGATCGGTCATATGAGCACCATATTAAGAACATAGCAAGTTGTACTCACTACATCTGCCCAAAAGTATTTTGGCAAATCAGTTTCATTCAAGAGAGTCCTTGCTAGTTCCTCGAAAGACCTGTTCTTCCTTTCTACTACGTCATCTTGTTGTGGTGCCTTTGGTGCTAAAAAATTGTGCTTGATTCCAAATTTGCTACAAAATTTGTCAAATCTCTCATTCTGAAGTTCTCCCTCATCATCTGACTTAATGGAAGAAATACCACAATTCTTCTCATTTTGGATAACTTTAGCAAATCTCTTAAAAGCATGATAGGCCTCATCCTTGGTAGCAATGAATAGAGTCCAAGTAAACCGAGAATAATCATCTACTACTACAAGACCATAGTAATTACCTCCCAGGCTCATAGTTCTTGAGGTACCAAACAAATCTATGTGAAGCAGCTCAAGAGGTCTTGATGTAGAAACCACATTTAATAGTTTGATAGAGCTTTTAGTTTGTTTGCCCTTTTGGCATGTTTCACATAATTTGTCCCTTTCAAACTTGAGCTTAGGCAAGCCAATTACTAGCACTTTTGATGCAAGCCTATTAAAATGATGCATATGAATATGAGCTAACCGCCTATGCCACTACCAAGTCTCATCCTTCCTAGATAGCAAGCAGTTCATATTGTAATACCCTAGAAAATAGTTATAGAATAAAATTTAATTTTAGAGATAAATTTAATAACAATTAAATATTTTTTTAACAGAAGAGTTGTTTAAGTAAATAAAATATAGTTATTTACTTTTTATTTTTATAACAACCACCAACTCTCTCTCCCTAAGAAGATATTTTATCTCTCTAAAAAGATATTCTGTTTTATTATAATAAAAACTATCAACTCTCTCTAAGATATTCTATCTCTCTTAGAAGATATTCTGTTTTGTTATAATAAAAACCACCAATTATCTCTAAGAAGATATTTTCTCTCTAAGAAGATATTTTATTTCTCTAAAAAGATATTCTGTTTTATTCTAATAAAAACTACCAACTCTCTTTTTTTAAGAAGATATACAGTTTTATAAAAACCACCATCTCTCAAACAAATCCTCTTTAAAATTTTCTACCTTCTCTCTAGATTTGCAATCTCATAGATTATCAGATTGACAATCAGAAGACACCCCTAGATTCCTAGTGTTGAGTAGATCAAGAGTGTCCGGTCAGATTCTTGAACAGATTTAGATTGCCCGTGATTTTAAAGTTTTTGAGTATCTCTACTCTATAGAGGTAAGGGAAACTAGTTTGATTGTTTTCATAAATATTGTAATTATTTGTTTATTAATGAATTGGATGAATGTTTATGTATTGTATGGTGTAGTATCAATGTTTGTGTTTGTGAATGATGTGGTGTGTGATCGAGACATAGTATCTTCAGGAAAGGAGATACCCGTGTTGAGATTATTAGGATGTGCATTGTTTGGGGATTCCTAAGGAGGTATCCTGACTCTACTGGTACATTGGATTCACATGGATGAAGATTACCAGTTCATGAAGAGTCGAAGGAGGTTCATATGGTCCTGTCCGGTCCGAGGTTTGAAATATGAGCCCAATCAGAATAGGACATATGGATTAACCCTGTGCATACGGGATCCAAGGTTTGAAATATGAGCCTGATCGGAATAAACTGTTATGAGGTTTGAAATATGAGCCCGATCGAAACAGTTGGGTGGTATATGACAGGTGCACACCTCTGAGTATAACTCAATGCACGAATCTTCCGGAAGTAGAGAGTCTAGTGTCTTTGTTTATGAGTCAGTGTATGTATGACGTGAGATGAATTATGAAAGATTAAATTGTTGTTGTTTTGTTGAGATAGAAATCCAATTTATGAATATATATATTTTTTTGAAAACTCTCTAGCTTACCCTTCTTTTTGTGTGTTGTTTGTTTTGTTTTTAAAACTGCGATGATAGTGTATATTATACAGGAGCAGAGAATTTGACAGGTGGTATGAGTCCCAGTGAATTGTGATGGAGAAGCTTTATTTTATTTTATTTGTAATTTTACTAAGATATTTTATTAAATCTTATGCGAAGAAGTATAATTTGAAATACGTAATGAATGTATGAATTTCTATATTCAAGTTTATTATATAAATTTTTATGCAATAAAGTTTCTATTATATGAAAAATATGGGATGTTACACATACTGGATGTAATGCAAGAGACATTGAGCATGTATACATTGCTTGCCCGTTTAGCTACTAACACTGTCTCACTAGTTTTTGAATTTGCTATTAGGCAAAGGTCTGGCTCAAATGTGATTTTGTTCCCTTTATCATACAGTTGGCTTATACTGAGTAGGTTGTGCTTCAAACCATCCACTAGAAGTACATCTTTTATGATCACATCATCATTTCCTCCAATGTCACCAACACCAAGTATTCTCCCTCAGTTTTTATCTCCATAGGTGACAAAGTCGTCTAGTTTCACTTCAAATTAATCAATTGTGAAGCGTCTCCAGTCATGTGTTTGGAGCATCTACTGTCCTAATACCATGTTACTTCTTGGATGCCAAACAGACCTACAAAACAGATTAAGTTTGAGGAATTGGTACCTTGTTAAACTTGGGTCCACACGAGTTAATGATGCTTTTGGGCACCCACCTAACCAACCCCTTAGGTACATCAAATTTTCTAACTTTACGATTCCTAATAGAATGGCCTTTGCTTAAACAATAAAAGCAAGTCATGAAAGGTGAAAACTGTTACTCATTAGCTTTAAAGAAATTGCTGAATTTCTTTTGTTTTCCTTGAAAAGCCTTTTCAAAAACACAATTTTGAGAACCTAAACTTGCATTGAGGTTTGCAGTTCCCATAGAAAGTTTAGATGTTGTAGTAATCAAATAGTTAACTTTCTTTTGAAGAACATCACAATTTTCACAATTAATTTGGCTTGCTATAATCAAAGCCACTGGAAGCTTAGTAAATTATTTCAACATGATCAAAATCAATTTTCAATTTTAAAAGCTCATCTTCCAACTCTTTGACTCTACCTTCCAACCAATTGTTTAACCCTTTCAATCGTGCTACTCACCTCAGAATTCTCTCTAGCCATAAGACACAAATTGGCTTCAACATCCTCATGTGAAGAGCTGCTGGAAGAAGTAGCATTGTCTTTCCAGGCTATATACACTTATTTGCCTTTTCCAGATATGTTGCTTTTCTTCTCATGTGCCTTTTCTTTGTTCACTAGGCTTGGACAATCCACTTTCGTGTGTCCCTATTTTCCACAACCAAAACAGGTAAATTTAGTAGAACCATTATTAGATTTCTTGTTATACCTCTTGCTTTGCGGGTTCTCCATTTGCCTTTCATCTTGATAAACTTCTGCAATCTTCTTATCAACATATTGACATTCTTTGTATCACTACACTCATCAGAGCTTTCCTCACTGGATTCAACATCTGCAGCCTTTGTCTTGACTGCTAAGCTTCTGGACTTTTTCTCCACAGTCTTTATTTCCTTCAGCCTAGTCATCTCCAACTTGTGCTCTCTCAATTTGCCAAAGAATGTTGTAGTAGTAAGTGTGGTCAAGTATCTAGTCTTTGATATAGCAATCACTTTAGGTTGTTAGCTCTTATCCAAGCACTTTAGGATCTTTATATTCAGCTCCTCTTTGTCAAACTGCTTTCCCAGTCCAATCAAGTGGTTAACAATGTGAGGGAACCGCTTTTGTACATCAGCAATGGTCTCCCCTTGTTGCATCCTATACAATTCATATTCCTGGATTAGTGCATGCTTTTTGGCTCTCTTTACATCAGTAGTTCCCTCATATGTGACTTCAAGTATGTCCCACATTTGTTTAGCCGAGCTGCATTGAGATACTCTGAAAAATTCATCAAGGTTCAAGGCAAAGGTTATTATATTTTTCGCAACACAATCATATTGCACTCGCTTATTTTTTGCATCAGTCAACTCATCATAAGATTTCTCAACAGACACACCATCCACAACAGACATAGAAATATAAGAACTGTTTACTATAGCATTCCAAATACCGCGATCAGTGGATTCAATAAAGATTTTCATTCTAACATTCCAAAACTGGTAGTTCACACCAGAAAACATAGGTGGCCTGTGTATAGAGGCTCCTTCAGCAAAAGGTAGTTTATTCTCAGTCATGGATCGAAAAAACTTGATTAGGATTCAAGTCCTACCTCAGATGCCAATTGAAAAACAAGTTTAGGCTGAGTTCAAGAGGGAGTGAATTGAACTTTAAAATATTTTTCCAAAAAGTGGAAAGTATTAAAAGTTGAATGAAAGTTCTTTATTGAAACTACTGAAAAATGTTATTTTGAAATGCACAACAAAAGATCAATAAATTCCATATCAAAATCAATCAATTGAAACAATACATAGATCTAAAAAACAGCAAGAAACAATTTACTGTAATTAGAGACGCAATCAATTGAATACAGTGCACCAACCTAACCAATTCAAAAAAAAAAATCAAGAAACAGCTAGAACTAATAAACAATAGTATCAATTAACTGAAATCAAAGTGTAGATCAATTTAGTCAAGAAACAGTAAAAACACGAGAAACAAAAGCGGAAGCAATTAGTTGAATAGAAATGTAGTTCAGAGCTGTCAAGAACCAATCAAATAACCAGTATCTATAGTAAACAGAAGATCAATCTCATAACAAGACCATTCAGATAATAGACAAAACCAGAAACAACATTGATTCAAGAAGACAAGTTACCAGTAATATTCAACTAAAAAGAGATTACAGATAACAGGAAACACTCAAATAGGATCAAGAACATATTCAGTCAATTATATTGATGAAATAACAGTTCCAGAAAAAACATAATGTAACACAATCAGAATGAAGAATCAATTGTGCGCGATGAATAATTAATTGAGCAAGCAACATCAAATATGATAAAGCGTTGAAGAAGAGAGAAAGATAGATCAAGAACACCAATATTTATACTAGTTCACCCTTCTTCAAGGGCTATGACCAGTCCTTTGCCAACAAGCAAAGAGTTCCACTAATAAAGATCACAAATATTCGATCACAATAATACAATAACCTTGCACCTTGCAAGATATCACTACTCCCAGCAGCAAACAACCTGCTGCACCCCACAGCAGTCCAAAACAATGTAGTAACCCACTTCACAAACCCAATTGCAAGACCCTATGTAATATGGGTAACAAAACCACATTCACAAATTACAAAACCTATATAACTTGTACATAGTAGATTATAAAATGATTAAAGAACAATGTAGAAGACTTAGCTTTGGTACAATACCACTGCACAAAACTCCACTCAAAGCAAGGCTCAAAGATTAAGGTTCTTTCAGTTCTTCTTGAGGAAAATCTAATGTCACAAGTTCTCAAGGTGTAAGCACGTTTTTCTCTCTTAGAAAATCACAAGTGTTTGCTCAGAAATTCTTAGAATGTTTTTCATATCAAAAGAAAGTCACAATTCACGCTCAACTTATTTATAAGCAAACTAGTTTTTAAAACTGTCAAAAACTCAATCGATTGTATCAATCATTCAATCAATTGATTTTTCTGTGACTTAGAAGAAAATCCAGTAAGTTGATTTCTGAAAAATAGTCTACTGATTTACTCTTTAAAATATGTGTTTCAAAATCTGTTAAACCTCATTTTAGAACCACTTTGTTAAGAAAAATAAATTTTGGAGCTTACTTTGAGTAATATCTCATCCAACTCATGGTTTTATACCAAAACCACACTCTCACACATACCCCATCTAAGTCCTAGATCAAAACTCCATAAAGCTCCATGATGACTTCAAGCAATCCACTTTGCAAGCATTGATCCATGTAGACTTCGTCATATTGTTGACTTCATCAAATTACTTAGCAAGCCTTGGTGCTAACAGGCCTTGCTACTGAAGTACTACCTTGGATTCAATAAGCTTGAAAGAAGGTGGTCCGCATGGAAAGAGATTCTAGGTCGTGCGCTTTAGATGGCAATGTTTCATATCGGCTATGACTGGCAGAGAGGGTCAAGAAAGTCAAGTTACCCTTCAAACCTACTTCTCTTGGTCTTATTCGAGAGGAATTAGTGATCGACGAAGAGCCTGAAGAAGTAACACGATTAAAGAAAGAAATTGAAGTGCTGAAAACTGACAAGATCAAATTAAGTAGTAATCTGCATGACCTTCATTATAGCTACACAAGCTTGAAGATGGATCATGAAGGATTTGTGAAAACGCACGAAGGAAAAAGAAGGTATATTCTCAGAATTCAGCAAGACCTGGCTGTAACTAATGATGAGTTGGCAATGAGGGTCCATGAGAGGGATGCATCTTTATCCACAGAGCGTCAATGGAAGATTTTATATGATGATGTTAAGAGGGACAAGCAAGTGACCTTGGAAAAACTGCTAGAGCTTCAAGCTAGGGTTAATGATATGGAGCAGCTGATGAAAGAGCGGGAAGAACGAGTAAGGGAGGAACACTGGCAACGAGTAGAGGCTGAAGCAAAATACCAAGCCATGATTACCCAAGTGGAAGGTTGCATAAAGGAACATGAGAAAACTGCTAAGCATTGGAAGACATGTTTCTCTCAACTTGCAGCACTAGCTAATGGGGCAATCGGGGATGTTCCAAGGATGTTGGTTGAAGCTGATGCAACCCTATTTTTCTATAAACCACCAAAAGCAATGGAAGTTTTCATATAACATTGTAAAGGGCTAGTGAGGCTATTGAAGTATATGGTGCCTCATAGCCAGAATTGATAGTTGCTTTTGATAGATGATTTATTTCTTATTCTTTCCTTAAAGTTTGTAATAAGTGTTGTCATCGACAACTCAATTTGCAATAAATTCAAACTCATTGTTAATTCCACATGCGTGTTCCACAACTTTATAATTATTGTTCACGTTTTCTGTTACACCTTGATTTTCCAATGTATTTGGGTTTTACTCTTTTTATCCTAAAAATAATAATAATAATTAATAAATAATAACAAAAAAATAGTGAGTAATAAAAAGGGAATAATAAAATAAAAGGGTTGTTCCTGAAAATCTTTAAAAATATTTTTTTATGAGTGCTATTCGACAATTTCTTATTTCTCCTTTTCTAATTTTCTTTGAAATAATAAAAATAGAAATATACTCAATAATAACTAAATTTCCGCGACACTAGTACAAAACTCGTGCAAGCAGCAAAAGAATGGAAGACTGGGGTGAAACACAAGAATCCATGAAAGCTGACATCAATGAACTGAAGGATCGGATGAGTCAGATCCTTGAGGCCTTAGCTACTCTAAAAAGCACTGAGGATAATCCTACAACTCATGAACAAATACTTAAAAAGGTGATCAATGATTATAATTGAAGATCTTAACTAATTATAATCTTCACTTATATAACTCATACGAGAAATTTCTCACTTGTCACAAAAGTTTTTTAACTGTTTAAATATTAATTTTGATGTATTCACCCTCATTATAAGGTGTATGTATTATCTAAATTAATGTACAAATTATTAGATACAAATTAATGTAGTAAAGAGGATTCTAATGTATCTCAAAGGAACAACTAATGTGGGATTGTGGTATTCAAATGAAGCTACACTCAATCTTAAAGGATATTCAGATTTTGATTTCGTAGGGCGTAAGCTGGATAGAAAGAGAACGAGTGATACATGTCATCTACTTGGAGCAAGCCTAATATCTTGGAATATCAAAAAGCAAGCATGTGTTGCTCTCTCTACTGTTGAAGCTGAGTACATTGTTGTTGGGAGCTGTTGTGCTCAAATTTCATGGCTTAAACAACAACTGAGTGACTTTGGTCTTAAAGTCACAAAGGTACCTGTTTTGTGATAACACTAGTGCCATAAATCTCACTAAATATCCAGTGCATCATTCTAGAACTAAGCATATAGAGATTAGACATCATTTCATTAGAGAGCAAGTTAGTAATGGAGTTTATGAAATCGAATTTATTGAGTCTGAAAAACAATTAAAAGATTTCTTTACTAAACCACTTGCTAAAGATAGATTTAATTACCTTAGAACTGAGCTAGGCATATATATTAGATATGTCAAACATTACATAAATAGGAACTGCATTACATTTTTGCTCACTGTCGTGAAAATAAACCGATTCATTCAATTGCGAATCGATTTATTTTTCCCCAATGAACTGCTGTTTTTAAATCTCAGTTTAATCTTTTTTCTTTTTTTTTTTTTTTTTTTTTTTGCTTTCATACATGATCTGTATAATTTCTTTTGAGTTGTTTTATGAGAAAAAGAATGCGTGTAAGACTAGTGGAAATCTATTAATGGACTATGGTGAGTAGACTTAAGCATGCAAAGGGAATTGATTGAAGTCAAACTTCCCAACTACTCACATTTGACCACATTGAGCCACACAATGCCACATGTCTTTATACCATTGGTAGTCAAAAAGGTAAGGACTGAAAAGCAATAGATTCTACAATAGAATATGCAACTTCCCCATGCAACTAAGTATTGTCCCATTGGAGCCTCAAGGTACACCACTCCAACCAAAATTATCTTGTAGGTAAATGAATTTAATAGAAATCTCTTATATTTGCCTATATATTACATTCGTTGTGCATTAATTCTACATAAACATCAAACCCAATCCAAAACCACTTCAGAATTCATCTCCAAATATTGTTGCCATGACTGTGTCATTCAACAACCAAAGAAGAGGGGTGAAGTAAACTGTTAGCTCTGGCAGATTTGTTCATACACGAGGGCACCTTGAAGGATGGTTTGCAAACATGCACGAATCAGAAAGTGTTGAAAGCATTGATAAACATATGCGTGAATTCAGCAGGAAGATTATAAACACTCCAAAGCTTGTGAGACTGGACTGGCTTAAATCTGAAATGTTGCTTGAAGTTAGTGAGCTGCTGGAATTTCAAGGGCTGGAACGCTTTCTTGGTCTGACTGGAAATGTATTTCCAGACTTTGGTGAAAGTGTTTTTCACCAATCTAAAAGTGAAGGAAGACAAGCTGGAATCTAGAGTTAAAGGAGTAACCATGAAGATAACTCCTTCAATCTGGATGACAGTAGCTGGACTCAAATGTGAGGGACTAAAAATTGGGAAGGGGGACATTGAATCATTGGCTGATTACAACAAAATAATCTTCTACAGAAATTTCTTGAGGGATCCGTGTGGCATCATGAGAGGATTCAATGTTAGAGGCTTGGGAATGAATCCAAGAATAATAGTTTTCATAATAGTATAGATCACGACACCAAGAGGCCACAATCACCCGGTTCTACATGAGGAAGATCTTATCTTAATGCACTGGATTGTCAATAGATTGAGAGTTAACTGACCTTACATATTGGGAGAACAAATGGAGAAAGCCAAATAGCTGCAGGATTAGAGGATTCCTTATGTTGTGCTTATCTCAAGATTTATTGAGTACTTCTGTGTACCACTTGAAGGAGAGCTTGTTGAACTAGTGAAACAAAACTATGAAGTTTCTGCATTCACACTACACAAAATTGGACTAACCAAGATAAATAATGAGTAGCGGATATGTTAAGCTGATGGTGGTGCTGGAAATGTTGATGAAGATGCTCTAGAAGGGAACATTCCTACAATGGGAGAAGGTGTTGGTATAAGCGGTGGTTATTCTCCTTTTGAGCAAATTGTGATTGATAAGCTGGAATATCTCACAACTGAGCAAAGAAATCATCATGAGTTTTGTATTGAAGTTGTACAAGAGCAAATGGCAGTTATGGCTGCCTGGAATGAACCCAAAGAGTAGCATGCATTTTAACAACCATACGCATTCTCTTTCACTCCTCCATTCTCATGCATTTGATGAATCCAAAGGGGGAGAAAGTGTAGAGTGTGTGAGGAAAGTGTAGGCTATGTGGGGTTTTGTGTTGATTATGTTTATTGCACTTGTGCCATTCAATTCTATTTATGTTTGCTGCTTGCATAATTAGGTTCTAGGTGTTGCTGTCATGCTACTACTATTGCTGCATGTTTATGTTCTTAATGTTCTGCTATATTCTAGTTTCATTTTTTTCTGCTGAAATGTTGTTAGTTTGTTGTATTGTTAATTTGGTATCTTTTGTAACAACCTATATTAAATGAAAGAGAAGCTTGTGTTTTATTTGTAACAATCTGCAACTGTGCAAAACTGAGTTGTACAACTGTAATAAGGCATATGTGAAACTATTACTTTCACAAGTTTTCTTTTGTGCAGATAAAGCTAGAAACCACTCACACACTGAGTTATCTTCAACAAATATAGGGAGATTGTTGAGAATCTCAAAGGATTCAGCATTTGATGAAGCCAAGTATTTGGACAAAGGGAAAGAAAAACATGGAAGCTAAAAGATGAAGACTTAGGCGTTGTCTTAATGGGTGTGAGTGAGTTTGATTGAAAGTGAAGGTAAATTTGTGCAAAGCTTAGAAGAAACACACTAACACAATTAAAACAAGTTAAAATGACTTACAAAGCAAACCACAAGCATTTTTGAAAACTAAGTTTTGAAAATACAATTTTCAGTAGAAAATAAATCGATTTCCTTTGGTGAAATCAACTTATTCGAGGTTTGCACCAAAACTGTCAAACTGATTTTTAGAATAGTTTTGGGTTTTCATGTTTTAAATACCCAGACCTTCTTTGAGTGATTAACAAGCGAATTACGAACGTAATTGTTACATACCTGGTTAGTAGCTAAGTGCCAAGACAAAATGGAAATATCACACCCTTCAAAGTTTCAGAGGAGGAATATGAAAAAAATAAAATAAAAGCCATTAAATAAGAGAGTTAATTAGAGGTGAAGCTGAGTTGTTATAAATATAGGGTTGGAAAGAGAGGAAGGGGAAAAGAATAGGATAGTGAAGTAAATATGGAGAGTCTTGCCTCTCGAAAGCCAGGAGAGAAAATTCTGTTATTGCTTTATTTCATCTTTGTTCCACTGTTATTGTCAATTACAGACTCAAAATACACTCAAAAATATTAATATTATTCAGTTACTCCCTTAACTACTGTTTTATTATTATTATTATCAGATACCCTTACAATTGGTATCAGATTCTTGATCTGGGTTTCAAACCTGTGAATGGTTACCACATGTAGCTCAGGAGCGATGGAGGAACGTGTTGAAGGGTTAGAGAAATGAATGATGGACCATGGCCAGATGTTAGAGACGATATTGAAGAGGCTTGACAATATGACAATGCATTCACCACGGCAGGATCACACTACCGAGCCGCATCAGGAGGAGGAGGACATTGCCTTTTAAATCGTGGATCCCGGTGAAGGAGGAAAGAATCGCAGAAACTCGTGCTACAGGGGGGATGGGGGACGCAAATTAGAGGTCCTAACATTTGATGGAGTAGATACAAATGAGTAGTTAGTGAGAATGGACCATTTTTTTCAAGTGTCAAACATTCTGGTGGGAGAGAAGCTCGATTATGCGGTGCTAGGATTAATGGTGGAGGCTCTTACATGGTTCGAGTGGTGGGAGGCTCAGTAGACATTTCACACTTGGCTCCGTTTCAAGTAGGACTTGCTGAAACGTTTCGAACCAGGAGCGACATCAAATCTCTTGGCGTCATTGTTGCAGGTCAAGCAAACAGGCTTTGTCATGGAGTATCGGCGTGATTTTGAGCTCGCAGCCAGATCACACATAAATTTAGGTGGAGAAACCTTACTATGTATGTTCCAAGAAGGGTTGAAACCGACGATTAAGTCAGAACTAGATGTGACGGAGTTTGAATCCCTTCAAGCGTTGATGGATCGTGCAATGGTTGTTGAAGCGAGAAACTAAGCTTGGCGAGAGGAAGGTGGAAGCCAATAGGGAAAACAACGTGAAGCAAACCCTAAGTCTAGTGAGCGTTTCAATAGAGGTACAAATTTGGTCAGGCCCAATAATTTTAATTCTTACTTTGAACGTTCCCCACCACCAGAACCTAAGGAGAACCAAGTCACTCATACCACAACTTCTAGCTCATCGGGCCCAGAGCATAATTCTTGTTGGATCTTAAATGAAGAGTGAATTAAATGCCAACACAAGGGTCTATGCTATAAGTGTGGGGAGAAGTGGAACCCATCCCACACGTGTCGACACTGCCATCAACACTTGGTACTAGTAGATGCTGACAAAGAAGAGGAGTTTGAACCAGCACCTGAAGAAATCATAGAGGAACCCTCTACTCCTAATCTACAAACTTTGTCTCTCCATCTTTCATGTTTCAGTTATTGGGGGTTCACATCTCATCACACATTTAAGGCTAAAGGCACGATCCAAGGGTCGGAGGTGATTGTGTTGGTGGATTTAGGGGTGGAGGCCAATTTCCTTTCCACTCACCTCGTCTACTCCCTAGGTTTACCATTGTGTTCGATGCGACCATTTCAAGTTGAGGTTGGGAATGGCGCTATTGAACTAGGAGTTCGGGTCTGCAAAAATGTCAAACTGATAATGCAAGGTGTTTCAATAGTTGCGAACTTCCTTGTCATGGAGCTTGGGCGGTCGAAGGTGGTACTTGGTGCTGGGTAGGTGGCAAGCCTAGGCAAATTTGAAGGCGACTATCAGCGGTTGACACTGAGTTGGATGTCTAATGGGTCTCGAGTAACACTGTGGGGGGACCCTAGCCTCAGTAGAAGCAATGCATCAGGAAAGACCTGTCTTCCGAAGCAGAACTGTTGGTACAACCATAACAAATACTGGACAATAGGAAAAATGACAAGGGAGAACATGAAGTCTTAGTTAAATGGAAGCATTTACTATATTTTGAGAATTCTTGGGAGTTAGCTGTGGAGATCAAGACTGTGTTTCCCCACTTTCACCTTGAGGACAAGGTGAATCTCCAAGGGGGGGCTATTGTTACATACCTGGTTAGTAACTAAGTGCAAGGACAGAATGGAAATATCACACCCTTCAAAGTTTCAGAGGAGGAATATGAAAAAAATAAAATAAAAGCCATTAAATAAGGGAGTTAATTAGAGGTGAAGCTGAGTTGTTATAAATATAGGGTTGGAAAGAGAGGAAGGGGAAGAGAATTGGATAATGAAGTGAATAGGGAGAGTTTGACCTCTCGAAAGCCAGGAGAGAAAATTCTGTTACCGCTTTATTTCATCTTTGTTCCACTGTTATTTTCAATTACAGACTCAAAATACACTCAAAAATATTAATATTATTCAGTTACTCCCTTAACTACTCTTTTATTGTTATTATTATCTGATACCCTTACAATAATATCGAAGAGAGAATAGTGAACAAAAGTGTTAATGTTCTGAGAGAAATTTTTGCATGACTCTTAAAGATTAAAAGAAGTTTTCTTAAAGAACAAAGAACTTGGAAATTGTACTATGCCATTGGAGTTCTTCAAGTCCTTGTGCAGATTTGTCTTCATTTAAATCAAGGGGATTCTAAACTCAATTCTTGACCCATTTTTTATTCAAGTTTTGTGTTTTTGGATTGTTCAATTGTAATCTTTGATTCAATTTTGTAATTGGTGATGCTATAGGGTTTAACATTGGGTTTTTCTAAATTGTTTGGGGTTGTAGGGTGTTAGTTACTAAATTTAGTGGTGTTTTGTAATCTTGCAGGGTGCTTCTATGTTCTTTTCGTTTCTCTGATATAGCACGAGTTTGTGTATCTTGTTACTGGTTCAATGCAAGTTTATTTGATGCATAATTGATCATTTTTCTGCATAATATTTGTGGCCTGATTTGACTGGTTTTATAAGATCTATTTTGAGCCCGTAATCAATTGGGTGCTCCATCAAATTTTTCGTTGACATTCTTGTATTTCATTCTATAGTATAGCATTCTACCAATTTGTTTTTACGTAAGTTCTTTAATCTAAACTTTTTGTTGTGCTGCAATCTCTGTATAATTAGTTCTGTCAAATTATCTCTGTTGTTCAATGTTCCATTTATTACACTGATATAGCAACCTTGTTCTGCATCTGGTTTATATTTTTCTACATAATTACATTGAGTTTTTTGATTGATTATATACTAGTTATCTCTAATTTGATATTGGGATTGGAATTTGGTTTTCTGTAGAATAGGGTCTATTGTGCATACAAACTGCTCCTGGCATAATACTTGTGCTTGTTAATTGGTTCATTTCATCTTAGTCCAATCTGCTAAATAGACCTTGTATTGGTTCTGCATGTAATTTATTCCCTGTTACATTAGTTCACAAATTGTCTATTGTTGTACTTTAATTCCTAGTTACATATGTTATTGTGCATTCTGGTTATTCTTGCACTGCAATCTACAAATTTATATTGTTGAGATTTAATCTGTTGCACATATAGAATATCTTGGTGTGGAATTTAATTTTTGTTCATTATGCCAAAAGAATAAATCAGCTTATTCGAGCCTGAATCGATTTATTTTTGCACTGCACCTTAATTCATTGATCATTGAGATTCGTGAAAGCTTTCATTTGGTCTGAAACTTTTTCATTTAATTTTAAAAGTCAAAGTTTTATAAAGTTCAATTCATCCCCCTCTTGAACTCAGCCTAAATATATTTTCACTTTTTGGCCTTTGAATGCTTTCTATTTATCATCAGCTGTAAACTTAGGCTCTTCCTACAGCTTTTGGTTAGTCTCATCAAAGGATATAGGCACAGTCTATTCAATCAACATAGTTCTTTTATTGTATGCTCTATATGCATGGCTATGTGATGAGTAACCTAAGAATATGCCTTCATTTGCCTTTGAATCAAACTTATCTAGATTATCCTTACCATTGTTTAAAATAAAGCACTTGCAGCCAAAAACTCTTAAATGAGAAATGTTTGGTTTTCTTCGTTTGAAAAGTTCATAAGGGTTTTCTTTAAAATTGGCCTTCTCAAAACTCTGTTCTGCATATAGCAAGCAGTGTTAACTACATCAGTCCAAAAATATTTTGGAAGATTTGTTTCATTTAACAAAGTTCTAGCAATCTCTTCCAAGCCTCTATTTTTTCTCTCCACAACCTCATTTTGTTGTTGAGTTCTTGGAGCTGAAAAATTATGTTGAATGCCAAATTTTTAACAAAACTTTTCAAACCTTTTCATTTTGAAATTCTCTCCCATGATCAGTTTTTATGACAGCAATGGTGTAATTTTTCTCATTTTGGATAATCTGTGCAAGTCTCTTAAAGGCACCGAATGCATAATCCTTAGTCACTATGAATAATGTCCATGTGAACCTAGAGAAATCATCTACAATGACAACCATAATAGTTGCCACCTATACTCATGGTTCTAGAAGGTCCAAATAAGTCCATGTGAAACAGTTCAAGAGGTTTAGTTGCAGAAACAAAGTTTTTCTGTTTAAAAGAACTTTTGGTTTGCCTTCCCTTTCGACATGCTTCAGAAACTTTGTGCTTTTCGAACTTGAGTTTAGCTAAACCATCTACAAGATCCTTAGATGCAATTCTACTTAAATGATGCATGTGAATGTGAGCAATGCGTCTATGCCATAACCAAGTTTCGCCACTCTTAGTCAACAAGCAATTGATTTTAGAATTTATGCAATTGATGCCTAACATGTAAATATTGTTAACCCCTTTACCAACAAGGTGAGTCTTCCTGGAATCTGCACTAGAGATGAGGCATATTTCTGGTTGAAACGTGACTTGTAGGCCTTTGTCACACAACTAGCTAATGCTTAGAAGATTGTGTTTTAGGCGTTTAACCAACAACACATTTTCTATGATCAAGTTGCCTTTAACTCCTATATCACCACAACCAATTATTATGCCTCTATTGTTGTCTCCATACATGACAAATCCTCCATGCTTTATCACCAATCCAGTTAGCAAAGATGCATCACCTGTCATATGCTTGGAATATCCATTGTCCAAGTACCAAAGCTTTTTGTTGGCTACCTGCAAAATAGATCAATGAATAAAGGTTGATACCCCATTACTTTCGGTCCAGAACTGTTATGACTACCTTTTGGTATCCACCTTACACGACCATTTGAAACATCAAAGAGTCTAACTCTACATCTTCTAGTAGTATGACCTTTACGCAAGCAATAGAAGCAAGTTTGAAAGGGTGAGGTGTGTTGGTAGCTATGTTTGAAAAAGCTGCTGAATTTTCAAGTTTTCTTTTTAAGCATAGGTTTATATCCAATTCTAGCTTTATCAAACACACAATTTTAGGAACCTAAAACAACATTTAAATTTCTAGTCCCAAAGGCAAGCTTTGAAGAAGTTTTCACAAGATATTTTACCTTAGCTTGCAGCACCTCACAATTTTCACATTTGGCTAGTTTACTTGATTTATCCTCATGGTTAGAAGATTGGAAAATCATATTTAAGTGCTTAAAATTAGTTTTAACAGTTTCCAATTATTCTTCCAATGAGTCGACTCTCTTTTCCAGCCAATTGTTCTAACCTCTCAACCTATTGTTTGGAAGTGCCAATCTATTTGCTTCATCATGTGTCTCAAAAAAATCTTGAAGCAATGTAGTTTAGTTTTCTTGACTCAAAGAAATACTTGAGTTAGCATTGCTTACCTCTAATTGTTCCTTAGCCATCAAGCACAAATTAATCTCCTCTTCCTCTTTTGATGAGAAGCTGGTTTTTAGTCATTTTCATCCCAGACTATGTAGGCTCTTTTTCCTTTGCTGTGTTTGCTGAATTTCTTCTTTTCTGTAGCCTTTTCTTTGTGAGTCAAGTTTGGACATTCCATCTTGATATGTCCCTGCTTTCCACATCCAAAACAAGTAAAGTTAGCAGCATTAGAATCGGTTTCCTTAGAATACCTTTTATATTGTTGATTCTTCACTTTTCCCTTCTTCCTTAGGAATTTGTTGAACTTCCTTGATAGCAGGTCCAATGGTTCAACTTCACTGTCCTCGTTGGAATCGGTTTCGCTTTCTTCTCCTAGAGTAGCAATTTTGAGTGTTATTTCTATTACTTTTCTTTCTCCAATCTCTCGCTCTTTGAATCTATTCATCTCAAACTCATGTTCTCTAAGTTTTCCAAACATTGCGGTTGTACTCAATGTGGTAAGATCCCTCGTCTTTGATATTCTAGTGACCTTAGGCTGCCAAAATATAACAAGACACTTTGGCACTTTTATGTTGAGCTCTTCTTTGTCAAAGATCTTCCCTAGTCCAATGAGATGGTTCACTATATGCGTGAACCTCTTCTGCACATCTGCAATGGTTTCTTCATCTTGCATTCTAAACAACCCATACTCCTGGATTAAGACAAGCTTTGTCACCCTCTTAACATCACTAGTTCCTTCATGAGTCACCTCCAAAATGTCCCACATTTCCTTTGCAGAAGAACATTGAGAGACCATGAAAAATTCATCTAAATTCAAAGCTGAAGTTATAATGTTCTTATCCATACAATCAAATTGAGCTTTCTTGCTCTCAGAATCACTCCATTCAGACCAAGGCTTATCAACAATTTTACCATCAATCACATTTTTAGGCATATAAGGACCATTCACAACTACATCCTATACACTATGATCAAGTGATTCAATGAAAATTTTCAATATGATTTTCCAAAACGGATAATTGACCCCACCGAATAAAGGAGGCCTGTTTATAGAAGGACCCTCTACAAAAAGCAGCTTCCCCTCAGCCGTAGGATCGAAACTTGAATAACTTTCAAGACTTAGCTCTTGATACCAATTGAAAATATGTTTAGGCTGAGTTCAAGAGGGGGTGAATTGAACTTTATAAATTTCTTGAATTTGGAAAGCAATGAAAATGTTTTAAGCCAAATGAAAGCTTTCACGAATCTCTAAGATCAATGATACAAGGTGTAATACACAAAATAAATTGATTCAGGCATGAATAAACCGATTTATTTTTAGACAGAACAAGCGATAATCAGAATTTTAAACAATGATGATCAATAGGACAATAGTATTAAAATTTAGTGATAGAAATACATAGAATGCAATGCAAATAACTAAAATGCAATATAATATCCGACTAAGAGTTAAATCACATCAAACTACCAAATATGCACCAACAAAATTGAAATGAACAAAACTACAAAAACTAATATTAAGTATGTTCATCAGATTAGTATTGCCAAAGTTTTACAGCAGGCACAACAATAACACTAGCAAAAAAATGAAATAAAGAACCAAACCAATTATGTAGAAGACCAGTTTGAAATTCCAATTAAATGAACACAAATTAACAAAGACTCAAGAATCAAATCCATAGATGCAAAGTAAAATTAAATAGCACACAGTGCATCAAAATTGCATAAACAAAATATGTTCAAATCCAATTACAGAAGCGCAAACTTCAAATAAAAAAATATAGTGCAGTGAACATACTAAAAGGCAACAGAGTTTTGTAATACAATTTAAAGAATCAAAACCAAAAGTACCATGAACAGAAAGTGATAAAGAAACAATGAGATATCAGATTTGTAGGTGCAGTTTTAATGCAAACGGTTCAGTACAATTTCAATATAGCAACAAGAATCAAATGTTACAATGCAAAATCACTAGTAGAAAAAAGACATTTAATCGTGGTTGTATAAGGCTTGGAAGCGCGGTTTCGCAACCGCGATGGATGTAATTGCGATAAAAAGTACTGAAGATACCAATGTGGTTGTACAACCACGATGGAAAGTATAACATACCACCGTGGTTCTTCAGAAACCGCGTTAAAAAATGGCTCATAGTGTGCAAAAATAGCAAAAACCGGCACATACCAGCGTGGTTGTAGAGGGAACCGCGTTGGTATGTGCCAATTTTTTTTTAAAATGGCGGCAGCTATTCGCTGTTGCCCAATACCAAAATTAAATAGCTATTGCACAACCAAAATTCAATTGCAGCTACGAAAACCAAAATTCAAAAATCCAATATCTCCGATTCAACACATACTCAATTCAAAATTCAATTTTCCACAAACACAACAATTCTAAGTATTTACACAACCATTATATAAGTTTATATCTGCATACACTAGAAAGTTGTTACAATATACTATAACTTAGGCAAATATTATTATACATTATACTATACTTACTACAAGTTTACTATAAGATTTCACTTCTCTTCTCAATGAAGTAAGTTGCCCATTTTGTCCGAATATCTTCTATGTACTTGTGTTCAATTGGGTCTGGATATATGAACATCTGAAATAGAATAATTGTGTTAGTAGTTATCATCATATGCTCATCATAATTTTATCTAATTTAAACAATTTCATACATGTTCCCAAGAGTTGGTAATATGGGCTTGGACTATGGTCTTCATCCAATGCATGACGTAGTAGCCACATTCCCAACTTCCTTTTTGTTTGTTACACTACAATTTCATCAAAGTTAATTCATTAAACAAGTCAACAACGAATTTAATAGGTTCAATTAAGAATAAAAATACCTTAGACTACACCCAACGTAGGGTATGGGATGAGGATATAGATCTACCGCCAAGTACATTAATAACATTAATTGCACTAAAATCATAGATGATTAGTAATAACTTGCATATTATACAAACAAGATCAATATTTTATAAGGTAAATTAAATCATACCTTTATACCACTTGTTTGAAGTCATTAGTTGGCTTCTTATGCAATGAGCAAAACTAGACCACAATGTTATCGATAGGACAAACAACCATTAGTTGTCAATGGCTCATAAAATAATGAATCCACTATTGATGTTCTCTAAATTACTTGAAATAAAAAATATAAAGATTAGTAACTTACGATTGAATAATTGGGGCAAAATAAATGCTCTTTCTGGATTCTCCAATCCATTTCTGTATATAAGTTTGGCATTCCAACCTTTTATTTCCAAACATTTGTATGCTTTGTGGCTCAAGGAATCCATAGATATCAAGATTCCCTGAGTTATAAACTAATTTATTTATGTACCTGCATTGTTAATATATTGAATATCAGTAAAAACATATTAAGAAATGTAAAAATGTGTAACTCTAAAAATATAATTACATCATCTATAACTGAATGACTGTAATATTTAACGTTTGGGATCCCATGACGATTTCCATTATATCATTCACGTATACGTACAGTGGCATACCACCATTGTTGACACCAAATACTGTATGATCCCACCGAATTGGACAAGGTGAATCATACATGATGTACGAAATCCTAAACAACTCCTGAATTGGATTCACAGATGTCTAAAGTTGTTAGGATGGTTGTGGCTCAGGACTTGGTGATTTTTTGTTTACTCCCACTGTCCTGTAATAGAGAATAACAAAACTAAATGTATTAATTTAAACAAAATTAAGTGTTAATTTAAATAAAATGAAGAGAAATGATGACAATCATACCTTATGTTTTTTTTAGAAATGAAATTTACGAGATGTGTAGGCCATGCAATAAATGTACTGAGTGCCTGCCCCACAAATCTAACCTCTGATGTGGGCTCTGGCACCTCGGCATCAGCAACTTTAACTTTTTCGATGACCACTCTACTTAAATCTTCTCTAAGTAACAATGTGTGGATCGTCGAACCTGTAGCATACACTCTCCCAATCACTACCGCACGAGGAGGATCTCCAGTAAACAACTTACAAAGATATGAAATATGTGTTTGTAGCTTCTCCTCGTCCCCGTCCTTGTTGTCATCAGCACAACTACCCTTTGTGCTAACTCTACCGTGTGCTTCATCTTGCTGCTTAGGTAGTGCTTCATCTTGCTGCATAGGATTGTGCTGCTGTGTCATGCCTATGGATGAAATAACCTACTCCATTTCTCATCTAATTTTTTCTCTCATTTCTTGTCTTAAATCTTCTCTAATCTTAGCTAGTTGGTCTTGTGTGGCTGGTGTTGCATATGAGGAAGACCGGGAAGCTAATCCAAAAAATTGCCTTACCCCTACACCAAACCCAGTAGTGCGAACACGACCAAGGTGTTCTGGGATGCCAATAGCTGCCGTCAGTATATTTTGTTTTCCTTGACTCACAAAACTTCCTTGTGAGCTCTGTTGCACCAGGTCCTCCTATGAAAAATAATAGAATAAAAGTCATCAATTAAATACTAAAAATGAAAACATTACATGATACTCAATTTATTGACATTAACTCACAATCCGATGGGCAATCTCTTCAAACATTACAGATGTCATCTGCCCTCCTGGTTTAGTCCTAGCTAACTTTCATTTCTCATGTTGACTAGGAGGGGATGGAGGAGAAAGACCATCTTCTGAAGTTGAAGAATCATGTAATGATTCCATCTTTTCTTCCATTATCTTCCTTTGTAATAAATCATAACCCCCCTAGACAATCGGTGGGGGGTGAGATTCTTATTTGCAATGTCTTGCGCTTGCTTCCTCTTCTCCTACAAAATACAAAATTCACCTTTGTCACATTGATATTATTTAATTAAGTGGGTCTGGATAAAAAAATCAAACCTACTAAGAGGGATCCTCTCTAATTTGGACAAATTGTCTCCAAGTCTCTTCATCAATTCCATATTTTTCACAAGACGACTTTCCCTTGCATTTTCCATAAACGTATGTAGTTGTCAAGACGGCCTTGAATGACCTCCATTTTGCCCCAATGGATGACATAATCTTCTTTCTAATGAAGCTGGAGGTTTCAAACTCAAAGCTTGTCTGCAAAAATAAATAAATAAGTCATCAAGCAAAGAATAAAATAATTCATAATGTAATTATTATAACCTATAAATTTGTTACTTACACAAAGGTCTTGCTAAATCAGATGTTTTTCAGTCACATGATCCAGTCAGTTATCAAATAGATACTTTTGATCGTGCTAAGACACCTAAATAACTGCCAAACTTTGCAGCATTTGGGCCTGAAGCCCTACCACTCTGAGGATCTATATCAACTGGGATTTTGATACCACCAAGACGATTAATGACAATAGCTTTCAAGCATCTAGCTTCTCTAGTCTTCTTTGAAGAATCAGCCATGACCTGAAAATGAAAAAAAAAATATGCTTAATATATAACATCAACAATAACAACATCAAATGTTAATATTAACTCATATAACAAAAAATAAACGTTACTTATTTTTGTATTATGAAAGTGTTGCAATGTTCTCCCATATTCCTTCATTATGATTCGTTCGTGTAGCATGTACTTCATCAAGATCATTTTCTTCATTCATAGGAGATAACTGTCTTGAGAATGATGAATTATTAGCATATTGGACTATTGAATTGTCATGGTTATAAACATCAGGTTCATTTCTCCCTTGGATGACAACTGACCACCTCTCATTTAAAGGATCTTTAACATAAAAAACTTGTTTTGCTGCGTAAGCCATGATGAAAGGATCTTTCTTATAACCTATATTTGCGAGATCAACTAATATAAAACCCAAGTCACCAACATGCACTCTTGTGTTACTATCAACCCATTTACATTTAAATATCGTTACTCTAAATTTCACATAGCCAACTTCCTAGATATTTTCAGTTACTCCATAGTAACTTATTGTAGCCATGATAGGATTGTTATCTTTTGAACTAGCATAGTGAATTGACTCTGCCTCAAGGGTGACACCACTATTCTGCATTGTACTTTTTTTTTATCCTCAGTGTTTGTGTAAAAAAAGAACTTATTAATATCATATCCAGACCATGTTATGACATCAAAGTTAGGTCCTCGTGCTAACCATTTCAAATGTTCAACAACACAAGCCCTTTGACCGATTTTCTCTTTAAACCATTTCAAAAACGTCTTGTTATGTTCATTCAACAACCACTTCTCATTTGCACGTGGATTCACTAACTTCAACAACATTTTGTGTTCATCTAAGAAAGGAAGAACATTGTCAGTATTGTTCAAAATATACAAGTGTGCTTGGAGTACCTGTTGTTGATCTTTTCGAATTACCCTCACACCTCGTGTGCCTTTGCCTTCATGCCTTCCTTCATACCTAGCCTTTGGAACGCCTATAGCATCTACTTCTGACATATAATTGGTACAAAACTCTATTGCTTCCTCTGTAATATATCTCCCAACAATAAATGCTTCAGGTCGATATGGATTCTTCACGTACCTTTTGAATATCTTCATGCATCGCTCAATTGGGTACATCCATCATAAAAACACAGGACCGCATAATCTAATTTCTCTCACTAGATGAACAATTAAATGAACCATGATATCAAAAAAAGATGGTGGGAAATACATCTCTAGTTGACACAAGAGAATGATAGCTTCATTTTCTAAGTCATCCAACCTAGTAGGACCAATTACTTTCTACAAATAGCATTGCAGAATAAGCATACGAGAGTTATGACTTGTCTAACAATTTTTGGTAGAATTCCATGAATAGCCACTAGAAGAAGGTCTTGCATCAGAACATGACAATCATGAGATTTTAAGCCCATAAGTTTCAAATCTTCCATTGAGACGAGGCTTTTGATATTTGAAGAGTATCCTTGTGATACCTTAACTCCTTGCAAGCAGTTACAAAACTGATCTTTTCAGATTTTGACAGGGTATGACATACTGGTGGCAAGTTTGTTTACCATGAGGTTGTGGTTGAAACTCCAACCGAACACCCATTTCAACCAGATCTTTATGAGCATTAATTCCATCCTTTATGTTTCCTTTAATGTTTATCAATGTCCCAATTATACTATCAGAAACATTATTTTCCACATGCATTACATCTATGCAATGTCTAACATCTAACTTGGACCAATATGGAACTTCAAAGAAGATCGATTTCTTCTTTCATATGTTTTTCACCCCACTACGCTTGACAGCTTTCCCATAAGTCACTTCAATGTTTTTCACCCCACTATGCTTGATAGCTTTCCCATAAGTCACTTCAATGTGGATCACTTGATTATAAACTCCGTCACTAGTTAAGGGTGGAGGTGTAGTTTTGTCTTCCTGACAGCCATTAAAAGCTTTTTTCAACTTACGATAAGGATGATCATGTTTCAAAAACTTTCGATGGCCAATGTAACATGTCTTCCTCCCATATTTTAGCTGATGGTAACTCGTGTTCTCTTCACATATTGGGCAAGCATGATGCCCTTTGACACTATAACAACTAAGATTTCCATATGCTGAAAAATCATTAATAGTCTATAGTAACAATGCTCGCAAATTGAAATTGACCTTTTCATATGCATAAAAAACCTCAACGCCTTCATCCCATAACAACGCCAAATCTTCTATCAAAGGACATAGATAAACAACATATACAACATCACATACTTTATCTTCATGAACAACTAATATGGCAAATTATAAATAATTAGCAAAACAGACGATGAACTATGTTTGCTACTTAAATTACCGTATGGATTCATACCATCTGTTGCAAGACCAAGTCTGAGATTTCTTGGATCTCTTCCAAACTCAAGATATAAAGAGTCAATTTTCTTCCATTGTAGTGAATCTGCAACATGTCGTAACAACCCATCACATTTTCTTCCATTTGCATGCCATGTCAAGTTCTTTGGATCATTAACATTGGCAAAAAAACGTCTTAATCGTGGTATGATTGGAAGATACCACAATACTTTTGCTGGAGGAACCTTTGTCATGTCATCATCATCACCGTCATTATCCTTTACTTTGTATCTTGAAACCCCGCATCTAGGACACTTATGCAATCCTTCAAACTCTTTTCTGTACAATATGCAATCATTGGGACAAGCATGTATTT
>Ga0209489_102015_pt1 | contig 41820 bp, 14 predicted proteins | sample SiratrowhiteBW_FD_187527 | JGI IMG/M metagenome (GOLD analysis project Ga0209489, IMG submission 187527) | Root nodule microbial communities of legume samples collected from California, USA - Siratro white BW (SPAdes) (version 2) | ecosystem: Host-associated > Plants > Roots > Nodule | place... | reverse complement strand
TATATATATATATATACACATTTAAAAAAAAAAAAAAAAATATATATATATATATATATATATATATATATATATATAAAATTAAAAATATTCAAGTACCCTAGTTAGATATGATAAATTAATATTTGTGTGAATGGGATTACAATAGAGGTGATGAAGAGAGATGAAACTATGGATGACAAATAAGTTTTTTTATTAGTATTATTTAAATTTATTTTAGTTTTGATGAGAAATTTCGATATTAATTAAATATGAATATAGATATAGGTAATACATGACTTTTTTAAGTTGGGTATAGAGATGAGATACATACGTGTTGTCCTCGTCTCAATAATTATTAACATACATGTGTTAATCCTTGTATTGATTTTTCGTTTTAAATTACTACAACACTTATAATAGTATATTAGGTAATTTAATAAAGTATCTTCATTGTTTTTTTTCTTTAGTTTCATTTTATTTGAAAAACTCCTTATATCTTTTTTTCGTTACACAATATTTCATTTTTTCCTTTTTAAATATTGATTGTTTTATTTGATATCACAAAGTTCACTCAAATTTTTAAAGTATTTTTTCTCTTATTACAATTTTGATTATATATTTTTCATTTGTGTGGTTTTTTTAAAATGATACATTGTATTTAAGAAAACACAAACTTTAATTTTATTAAATTAAATAATTTTTAAAACACTCATTTAATTATTTATAGTCCTTTTAAATATTATATTTACTATTTATTTTATTTTTCTCACATGAGAATATCTCATTTTAAGTATTCAATCTAGTAAACTCTTAGAGGTTGAATCATTGAGAATATCATATCTTCTTTATTGTTATTTTTTATTTTTTTATAAAAATATTTAATTAATATTTGAAATAATAAAAGACATATACAGACTCTGATATAAGTATGTCCATTACCTAACAAGAATAAGGATAAAACAAAAAAGTTCGTATTAATTGAATAGAACAGACATGTAAATGAACTTTTATTTGAGAGGAAGACAAGATAATCAAACATTCCTAGATAAACATTTATTTTGCTAATATCATATTTCTAAAATTTAAATATACTTTTAGGTTTTTGTTAATAATATTAGTTGATGAAAAGTTATCTACGACTGTGATAAGATAACATTAATTACATATGTCATCAAACCAGTTTTTATTGACGTAAAAGATACGTTTTATCGTAAAGAAAAAAGTAAAAATGGATGAATCTAAAAAAATATTTCAATTTTGGAAAGACAAAAATAATAAAAAAAAAAATTGGAAGACGCATTTAGAAAGTTAACATGGAAACTTATTTATCCTTATAAATACCTCAATGAATCCTTCTTTTATGTTTCTCCTAGACTTTTGCAACTCAAAATAATGTCCTGTTTTGTTTGTTGTTTTTTTTTTCTTTTCACGGTACTTCTTACAGTATGGAGAGAGACAAGAGGAAAATATATAATAAGACGAGTGATAAAGAAAAAGCTTAAATTGTAAAGAGTTTCACTGATGCCTACTCTCAGAAGCAAAAGTTTTACGTTTTTAATTATTTAGTAGTATTTTTCAAGACTTTTTTTAAATAACTATTATAAAAATCAATCAATGTATCTTCATATGTGAAAATCGTGAAATAGAATAACATTATTCTTTTATGAAAGTTTATGTCACTTTTTCTTTTGCATAAATTCGAACCCTTCTCCTCTCTTTTGAATTGAGATAATCATTTAAGGGGGTAAAACAATGCAAAATTCATTATATCATGCTCAGGGATCATTTCCTATCCTGATGGATTACTACATTTTTTTTTTAATATTAAATCAGGCTAGAGAATGTGATGGATCAATAAATTAGACCTTTTATTGTTATTTTTTAAACATTCTCTTATTTTATAAACTAAAAAAAGTAATGCCACACAAATATTACCAATATAAAAAGAAATTAACGTGTCAAATACTTGAAATTTTACCCAAACAAAATTGGGTACTAACATTTATAACAAATTTGAAATTGAAATTGAAATTTGAAATTGAAATTTGAAAGGTTCATTTAGTCATCCAAAGTTACATATTTTAGTCTTCCAAAAAGTTTGATCATCCGATCAATTTCTCAAATTATTCTTGACATTACTTTTTTAAGAAAATTGCACTCATTTTTTAAGTTGCTCTTACATGTCCTAATATCTTGAATTTCAGTTACACCCAGTTGAAAAGTAGTTAAAGAAAAAGGGTGTCATTCATGTTACATATATATTTGGAAAAAAAAAATAGTTTGATCCACCATCCATTTCATTTTCCTTCTCTCTTCTACTTTGTATTTGATCCTAATTATGAACTATAATATTTATGCCAACCAATTATAATATTTCCTTTGTCAATCATGACTAGATTTGTTAATTTCCTACCACTTAAACTAACAACTGAACTTGAAATTGACTCTGGATCAAATCGTCAATAATGTTCCTGGAATCTTAATCTTGTAAGATAGTATGCAATTATAATATGAAAACACTCATTTATTTTTGTCATCTTTTAATAATTTATAAATAAGGTTGTTATAAACATAACTAAAAACTGATTCATGTGAATGTTAGATTCATGAGAACATTTTAATAATATTACCAAACAAAAATTCCTGAGAATTTAAGAGACATAGACTCATCCCTTGTTAGTAAACTCTAAGCTTATACCCACAGTAGGATACAACTACGTCATCTCTCTAACAAGATGAAAAATTTTAACCTCATTTTTGTATTACATTCTTTGAAGCCTCGGAACTCAACACACCAAAATCTAGAACCAAAATTGAAAAAATAATGAACGTTTACATTTGACAGCATAATCTCTAATTATCTACCTGAAGTACACGTATCAGACAACAGGGACGTAAAATCTGGTTTCTTCAACCTCATGCAGAATCGGATCACAAAAGAAAGATGCTTTCAAGAAACAATAGACACAGGGTCAATGCTGCTATTTGGATGTACCATTTTCTTCTTTCCCTTGCCGGGAGACTGCCACACAAATCATGGATATTGTTAGAAACACAAAACTTAGATGATTGAAATTTAAAAGATTCAATGTATCTTCTCTTCGTAGGGAATTTAGAATTGGATCTGTATTATTGATAAATGTAACAGTTGAGAAACTCATGTAAGTTTAGATGAAATGAATGGTTAATTTTGTAAAAGCTTATTTTATGGTGAATTTGATAATGACAAAGTAATCAAAGATATAACATTGTCGAAAACTGCAAAAATTCGGAGTGTGACTTGCCCCTTCTCAATATTGTAGTTGAGATCTCCCAAAATCAAAATACATTCACTACCTCTTGGAAAGCACTTGCATTACTATTTGGAAATTTAGATTGATTTTTCCAACAATTTCAACCATGTTAATTACCAAGCGACTACTAAGCAAATTCACAATTTAAGCTGAGTAATTGACCAAGGTTTAACCGTAGATCAATTACCATAATTGATTGCAACACTACAAACAACGTACGCGGCACATAACCCTTAAGAAAAGAAAGAAAAGAGATATATACTGCTAGGGATGATTATAAAAATTGCAAGAGGACGAGTATCCCACAAGAAAGAAGAGTGACATATCCCTCATACAGCAATAAAGGATGAGGTATCCCAAGAGTGTAAGGACTCAAAATAGCATAATTGGAGACCATACAAAAAGAATGTTGGAAGAGGCAAGTGATTAAGTAAATCATACCTTTCTATCTGAAATTGAATTCCTAGAAGCAGCCTTGCTCATGATGCTTTTATAGTATTGTGTAAATGGAGTGTTACCATTTCGTTTTTCAACCTGCCAAATCAGAAGTTTGATTAATCTAGTCACACAAATATGACTGGAAGAATAATTCAAAGATGAATTTAAGTGAGAGATAACCTGAAGAAATGATTCGACGGACTGATGATCTTTTGGTGAGAAAGGCACCTCTTCTCTTTTCTTTTGCACAAAGTCAATATTCATCTCCACCTGACTTTACGCACCCCAAACAGAAAAGGCACAAAGAGATGGATGAGGCGGCTATATTGAAATCGTTTTAACAAAGGACAAAGGGAAGGGCAAAACTACCTAAATATCATGCAAGGAAAGGCTCCCAAGAAATGACATTCAATACAAGCTATGTACCAAGGATATTGACAGTGACACTACGATACATGTAATCTCCAAAATGTAACACACGGGAAGACACACACATATATTACATCATTATGAATTAATTAAATTAACAATCAAGATTTATATATTCAAAATCAACTATAAACACGGTTTGTCAAGTATAACAATCTCAACATATTATCACCAAATACAGAAATGAATTTAATTCATCCATCTAAAATCCAAAATGCAAAAAGAAGACATAATTCATTTAAGACATTTCATCCCCTTCTTGATGATCATCATTGAATAAGACACTAACCAAACCAAAATTCATTTAAACACAAATTAACAACTTCAAAAAATTTCACATTATATGAAGATATGATAGAAGAATAAATAAAAACATTCCCTATAACACATATAATCTAAATTTTGCTGATTATATAGGAGTGGTTCCTTATTTCTATAATCATAATATAATCTTGCACAATAAGTTTGAGTTTTTAGAAAATCATTGTTTTTGTCCTTGTTAACATTGTGTTGGAGATGTGTCGAATTATGTTAGAGACCCCAAAAAATTGTTTTTTCTTTTTTTATTGGATCCTTCACCAATACGTATTACGAGAGTTAGTGTCCAATATGTGTAGGATACAGTGACACGTTATTTAAGAAGTGTGTCCAAGCCTCATAGCATACAAGACCTACACTCCTAAAACTTACAACAATGATAGCCAGTTTGCTATATGATAGTGACTTAAAGATTCAACTATCCTTACACACATCCAATTAAATGTCAAAGTTCAAGATGGCATGTAATATATTATAAATAGACAGACAGGAAAACAGGATTACTTTTCTCACCTGATCAATGAAACGCTTGATAACACGTTTGGAACTCTCAATAGAAGTTTTCTCAAAGACCTTCCTTAGGTGTATAAGTGGAGCCGTCGCTAGCTCAGGGAAAGATATATGATAGCTCCACTGTGCAAAGTGCTCTGAAAGGAGTTCAATAGCGGATACAACACACTCTTCTTGGAAGCCACGTGATTTTAACCAATGCTTTGGAAGCTGCAGTAACTTTAAACTGTCAACTACAATGATCAAGTAGATGGTCTGTGCTATGAATTAAGAGGCCATGTGATCTTAGACATGTATAATTTTTTAAACTAAAGAGAATATTAAGTTGGGGGCGAGGGGGCTGTCAAATTCATCTCTGACCTTTACGGTAGACATAGGTTGCAAGACTTTGCCAGGTTTCCCACCATCCTTGGCAATTTTGTATTCTAAAACATCCAGCACCAATGATGTAACAGGGATGAAAACCCCACTATAACCAGAAAGATTATTAAGCCATTGGATACATCTGAGTCTCAGTGGTAAATATCTAGGCCCAGGAAACAGGAGAGCAACTCCATTTATAATCTGTACAATCATATACAGCAAGGGCTGAAGATCATAGTCATGTATTTTAGCTGATATTAAAGTAACCCACATATCAATGCAACTGATGTACTGCCAACTGCAAATTGTTTTAACCACCTCCTGTATACAAAATGAGGCAAAATATCAGAAAATTTTCCTCAGCATGGTGGTAACATAATACTTCCACATAAATTGAATTCTTCAATTGGCTGTTCAATAAACTTAACATTAATAAAAGGAGGCCATCAATATTAAAATTGTTTGAAGCTTACCTTCTTTTTTGTTTGCCACCCTTTCTGCAATATCTTACCCAGATGCAATATACATGTCATTGCTTTGTTTGATGACTTTTGCATATCTAAACAACATAGCTCTACAAAGGAATTCCTTAGAAAACGTATATGTTCAAACTTTCTCTCTACAGATTGAGAGTTACTAATGAAGGCCTTGTATGTTTTGACAAAGCAGACGTCGAACCAGTTAGAGCTAGACATAGAAGCTATATCCTGTATAATGAGAAAGGAGTTTGACGATAGAGACCCATCACCAGTTGCCCAGAGATGAACAGAAATCTGCAATAGATTCAAGTGCAAAAGTAAGGAAGATTTCACATGTCATGAGATTGACATTATACACATCTTGGCCAAAAGGTCAGGAAAGTGTGTGTATGTGTGTGTGTATATATATATATATATATATATATATATATATATATAAAAGCTTACGTTAAACACAAACCATAAATATAGTATCAACAGAATCAAATAATGGTCATCCAGTCATCAACCAATTTGGATGGAACATATTGCTACTACTAGAAAGTAATGTCAAGACAGTCTGTATTATAGAGAAACATTAGATTCCTCTTCAAACAAAAATTGTGGGTACTAAATTTAAGAATACCTTAAGAAGATTGCGCAGTAAAGATGGAAATGCAAAGAGAAAACTGATTGAAGTTCTGATCCGACAAATTGAGAAGGCCAATAATTCAGAGTCAGTGACCTGGTTCAGGAGAAACACAGTACTTCTTAAGTATGATTTAATAAGTGGTCTCAGAGACAACCACTTTGTTGTATTCTTTAGATCCAACACGGCTTCCTTCCGAGAACTAGAGCTTGATATTCCCAATAAACTCCTAAATGTAGCATCGGCCTCTTGTAGCATGAACATTAATATCTTGCAGAAAGTTTTACTCTTCTGAATGCCATCAGAAAAGACACAACCACTGACACTGGTTGCTTCAGAATCATTGTGGCATGCTGCCCTATAAGCATTTATGAGACAAGTAAGGGCCGGAACACTACACTGTTCTTTGACCAGTTTACACAACGAATCAACAGATGCACTTGTCAACAGTTTACCCACGTGAGAACTTGCATTATTGCTATCCCGTAGCTGCACCAGATCTAAATTTTTCCCATCATCCGAACTCTGAACCACATAAATAGGGAAACAATCAACTTGTCATTAATAGAAGTTCTGATTGGATCAAAAGTTCAAAGTTAGAAAACATGAAATAACAACATATCCAGTGAAATAGTAGCGCTCTACTATTTAGTTCTTGAGAATGAAAATATGGTAAGGAGGCTTGAGAAACGATGATCTCTCAAAAGATTCATGTAAATGTGTGTCCTTACTTCAGGGATAAAAGTGAAGACATAAAAAGTCTACCCTAGGACTCTAGGTGAGAGATAGTGATAGGAGATTTATCCTCTCTGACTTATTGGCTACTTCGGTGCTGACTAGAGATCATGAGAGTGGTCAGCAACAAAAGACAGTAGCCGCCAAGAACGGTAGCAAACAGCAATTTCTCATCCGACAATGACAGATAGAGCAGGATCAACCCACTCTGACACCAACATGAGAATGAAAATATGAGAAATGATGCTTGAGAGATGATGATATCTCAATATATTATATGTGTGTTCTTACATCAAACATACAAAGGAAATATATGAGAAGTCTGCACCTGGGACTCTAGGTGACAGATAGGTACAATAAAAACAACTTTTAGCTTTTACAAAGTTGGTCAGAAGATAATTTAAACTATTCTAAAAGTATTATTGGGTATAGCTTTCCTCTGAGCTACATTCTTGCAATAAAATATGACTCTGAAATAATTCCAAGAAACATTTAAAATTATTACAGAGAATAACATATTTCTATTTGATGCAACAGATGTTCAAAATTTGGGAAAGCAGTTAGAACACCAAGTGACAGGTCCCAATCTAATACAAGGAAGTGATCAAGAACGACGCAGAACTCTCCCTTCTACTGAATGTCAAAAATACAAGCTACTCCTCTCTCTTGCCCCTCCCACCATTCAATAACTTTAGTTACCTTACTTAACTTCAGTTAATATTTTGTTATTTTGAAAACTGCCCATTGATTCTTCGCTGCTCCTCCTCCTAAGACGTTGTTGATGTAAGCCACTATCATACTGTCATAAAGATTTCCAATACTTCCACAAATACTATGAAATAGAAATGTAAGGCTCGAATCTTAGGTAACACTATATCACATTCAAATGTAACACAGTCCATCAATAAGTGCATGTTTCTGTAAGACCTTACTATGACAAGAAGGAAAAACTAACTATTTGGCAAATCTAACAAATAGTCTACACCACAACTGTCAAACAAGCAAATTCAACCACAAAATTGAATCTCAGTTTCCAGCACATATTCCAGCTAACTTTCTTGTCACTACTAAATAAGACATAAATCAACTCACAATCTCTTCGTCTTGGGCTTGTTCAATCTTCATATCATAACTTTCTAGAAATTTTGAAAAGCCCGGGTCCTGTAGATTTTAAAAAGCTAAGTCAGATATTAATACAAGAAACATTGAATTCAGAAAAACAGAAGCAAATACTTCATTATTTGGAAGCAGCAATGATAAAAAAACGAAAATAACAATACACCACTGCATGAAATTTAGCAACCAAACATACAACTCCAAGTTCATGGAAAACAGTAACAACTAAACCCTCTCTTTCCTCTGACTATCAAAAGGAAAAAGGATGCTAGCATGTCATAATTGTTCAAAAGAAGTACAAATCAAATAAAAAAGTATATATCCATATGAAATTATGGAACAATGAACCATGCACCAATTAACAGAATACAATTTAAATAGAGAAATCCACCATAACACCATCAGACAAAATAAATCATCACCTTTTCTCTCAATTTGTTCAACATTTTTGTTTTCTTTACAAGTTCAGCACAAATATCCCTGTTTTGCATTGATAAGGAACTTTCAGATTTTCCATCTGAACAAAAAAAACATCCATCAAGGTTTAATCAAAACAAGTAAAAAGAGAAATTGCATTTGGTTTAAACTGAAAAGCTAGAAATATATTAACTGCCAATATAATGTTCACTTTCACTGTCACTTCCAGCATCATGTGAAAAGCTCGAGTCCTGGTCACAAACTCAAGAAATGAATACATGAAATATACAATAGTTAAGGCAGATGAAAAATTAAGACCAATTTAGCAATAAATTATAATCTAAACCTCTGAAAGAAATCCATCACTTTCTGAATCATCTCCAAGAACCTCACTGTCATCTTCACTGAATATAGCATCAAGAGAAGTGTCTTGATATTCTTCAACTATGTTTCTGATAACAACAAATGAATACTTAGTTATTAGTAAGGTACCATCTAGAGCCAGCTACAGAATTTGATCATATTGAAACCCCAAGGATTACGATAGGTTCCTGATTCAGTTATTTACAAGTAGGGTCCAGTAAAGCCAAGTGATCTGCTTCTCCATTTAGAAAAAGACTTATTCGTAAATAAGAAGTAAAAAAGAAAGTTTGTTAATGGAGAGAGAAAAATTCTGTTATATAGGTAATTCAGAAGGAGAGAAGAGAATACATGTTTTCAACTTCAGTTTTCTTGGGGCCATAGGAATTTCAATTGGGTTTGGGTGCAAGCATTTGTTTTTTTCTGCATTTTTTTTCTTTGTTTTTAATTATTGTAATTCAACATCAAACATTTGCATTTATTAGAATTTCTAGTTTCATAGAATTTTTAATTACTTTGAAAACAATGTTTTGGTGAGAAACACCCACGTAGTTCAAAATTGACCAAATAAAAGAAAAAAGATTGTTTGAGATCAAAAACATAATAACTGAGTATAGTAGAAACAGAAACAAAGTGAATATGCCAATAGAATCATCAGATAATTATATCTAGCTTACTATTTACCTTTCATTTGATGGAAGTTTGGTATCATTCTCTAAGTTTTCTTCAATATCATGACTATCTCCTGGGGCAGTCAAATTTTTCAGAAAACAAAAAAATTCAAACTGATGAGGATACATCTTGCCCATAATTTAGTACACCCAAGCATGGATATCAATGTGATTTACAAGCAACTTGCATTCTCAGACAATGTAAACACTAAATAAATTATAATAAAACATAAAAATCCTAACCAATAATCAACATGTAGGGATATCATGTGGTACAGAGTAAACAGATTATTATATTTGTAATGAAAGAAAATCCTTACTTTTTGAAGCTTTCCTTTTGAACTTGGAATTTAACTTCCTTTTGTTCCTCAAAACTGACTGCAAATTCTTTTTTGCAAACTTCCTGGCTTTCTTACCCAACTTTCCCATTAGGTATCAATATCAACAGAGATTCTATACAAACAAAAATTTGCAAAATTTCAATAGTTGCAAACCAGTTTCAAAACACACAAAAGACTTTATCTATAAGGGAAAAAAAAAAAAAAAAAAAAAAAAAAAAAAAAACCGAAGATAGATTTGTTATATTTCTATGTCAGTCATGCCTGGTATTTTCACATCGAACACCTATTTGGACCATAAATTGGATATTTAAAATCCCAGAGGTGATTGGAAAACTCTTCATAAAACAGATAAGGAAAATATTTCAGTAATCAACACAAAGGAGAACCAATATTTCCTCAGGTCCTGGTTAAAGGATTCAATCTAACTCTTCACGTCCAGTGTAGCAGTTTAAAGGATTTAATCAAACTCTTCACATCTAGGTTAAAAGTATTAAACTTTTTTAGACAATAGTTGCCCACGAGAAATTAGCAGAAGATTGCAGAATCTTTCAAGCAAAAGGATTATCAGAAGTTCAAAAGGATTCAAAATTATTGAAAACACTGAGATTAATTCTCTTTTAAAGTTTACCAAGAGAGAAGTAACAGTGAAACGCAAAGTATACTTGGTTAGGGTTTGAACGTGATAAGTTTGTTAGGGATGAAAACAGCAAAAAGCGAAGAATGAGAAAACTGACACAGTGGAGGCTGCAGTCTTTACCACCAAGACGACCAGGATGCCCAGAACATAACAATGGAATAGGAAAACACTTTAGGGTTTAAGGTTTTTGTTATCTTTACCTACCCACAAATTTTATAATAATTTTAAATTTGTAATTTAAATTAATCATACAAGTTATATCATTTATAATTTTATTATATCAGTCATATAATTTTACATAATTCATACTTTTATATATTAAATAACTCATATACTTTTAGATGTTCTATATTAGATATTACAAAAGAAGGTCGTATAATTTACATAACTCGTATAATATATAAATTTTATATAATACATTAATTTATAATTATAAATTTAGTTAAATGTATAATTTTATGTAATTCTATACGAAGTCTTTAAATAAGAATAGTTATACTTTCACCAATAGATGAATATTGTTTTATATATTATTGTTTATGTTATTACGTAGATTTCTTTTTATCGTTGTTTATATTAGTTTAAATAAAAATTTTCAATTTCTTATTTTTTATAGTCTTGTTTAATTTATGTTTTCATCAATTCTAAAAAAATATATGTATATATTTTTATTGTCTGAAATTTCCGACAAATTTTCAGTATAATTTGTTATTAATTATTTTTTCTCAATTAATATTTATGTTTCTGTTTAGATTTTCCTATATCACTTTTAATATTTCTTATTTTATTATTAATTCAACATATATTCCTTATTATATTATTAATTCAACATATATTCCTTATTATATTATTAATTCAACATTTAAGTAACTGAAAATATTTATAACAGATTTTTAAGACTTATTTGCAACTGAAAACTTCTAATAGAGAAAGTGTTCTTTGCAAACCCAACGGCTCATTCCCAAACCCCTGCTCTTTCACTGACAATACAAACTCTAAACCTAATACGAACCCGTTATAATATATAAGGTATATAATTATGCTATATATAAACTATATTATTATGGATAGATAGTAATATTTCATATTTTTTATATAATAAAAATTTTATTGCATAAAAATTATATAACAAACATAAATATAAATATTTGTATATTTATTATATATTTTAATATATATTTTTTCATATAAAATTTATTAAAAATATTTTTCTTATAATCACAAAATAAAATTAAATTAAATTAAACTTTTCTGTCATCTTATTAAGGAGTCACACCTTCTCTAAGATTTTTTTTCTCATTATAAATATATTTTTTGACTATGATGATGTAGATTTAAAAATAAAACAAACATCACAAAAAAATGATATCAGAGAGTTTTTAAAAAATATTTTTTATAAATTAAATTTCTATCTTAACCAAACAACAACAAATCAAACTTTCATAATTCATCTCATGCATCACATTATCATTAATTCATATGATTTGGTTTGGTTCTTTTTCACACGTATGAGCCTCCTCCAACTCTAACCATTTAGTCATTTTCTTATTCTAATTACTAATAGAGTTTGAATACGTCCTTATCTTTATTGATTAAATCCACAAACAATGTACATTCTAATTATTTCAAAACAATTACCCCCTAAAGATAATAGGTCTCAGTCACACACTATATCATTTACAACACATTGATACAACATCATATAATACATAAATATTCATTATATTTAATTCAAATTCATCAAACTCATCCTTAATAAACACAAATAATTACAATATCTATTAAAAATCTTGAAACTGGTTTTTCTTACAAAATATCATCATTTTACATAAAATTTATATTTCATACTCACATTAAAAAAAACGTACAATTAGCATTCCTAACCCAAATTCACAAACAAGTAATTACAATATTTATTAAAACTATTAAAAACTAGTTTCTCTTACTTAAGATTAAAAAAAATGTAATTAACTTCCCTTACTCCTATAGAATAAAGATACTCAAAAAAGTTTTAAAAACCTAAAATCACATCAACCTAACTCTATTTAAGGATTTGATCAGACACTCTTGCTCTATCTTATGATATGAATCTAGGAGTGACATCTGATCCTTAGTTTGATAAGGAAAGAAGGCGAAATTTTAAAAAGAATGCGAAAAAAATGGGAAGAACAACTTTCGAGATAGATAGTTGTAGTTTTTATAAAAATAAAACATAATATATTTTTAGAAATAGTTGGTGGTTGTTATTATAAAAATAAAAATGTTGTTAACAAAATATTCATGTGTTATTTTGTTTATCTCTAAAGCTAAATGTTAGGTTTGTTTTTATTATACAACTATTTTCTATGATATTACATTATTCCCAACAATAAAAAATTTCATCCTCAAAAATTGACATACTAGGAAATGAATAAAGATAGATTTATCTAATGATTTCATCCATCTCCCAAGTTGAACCACTAAACTTGGCCTCTTATGTAATAAATCATAAAGTCAATGACAATAACAACTTTAGAGTTGAGATATAATATCTTTCAAAAGTAGTCATCTCAAATTCACTTAGAATTTGTGTATATTGATACTATCAAGACACTTAATATAAAGAAATACTTCATACACAATCTAATTTATGTTTCGATCACACACGACATCATTCACACAAACATTGATACTACATCATATAATACATAAACATTCGTTCTATTTAATTCAAATTTATCCAACCCATATTTAATATAACAAATAATTACAATATATATTAAAAAACGTTCAAACTAGTTTCCATTACCAAATATCATTATTTTAGATAAATTTTCTATTTCAAACTAACATAAAAAATACAATTAGCTTCCATAACCCGAATTCACAAACAAACAATTACAATATTTATTAAAATTATTCAAACTAGCTTCCCTTACTTAACATTAAAAACATGTAATTAGTTTTTTTTTATCTATATAGAAGTTTCAAAAACCTAAAATCACCAATAACATAATTTTTGAGAGAGTTTGTAGTTTTTATAAAAATAAAAAAATATATTTTTAAAGAGAGTTGTAATTGCTATTATAAAAATAGAAACAGGATAATTAATTTTCTTATTTTTTTAACTTTTATATTAAAGAAATATTCGAATGTTATCTTATTTCTCTAAAATTAAATTCTAAGTTGGTTTTTATTTTGGAGCTATTTTATATATACAAAATTATAATTATATTGATATAAGATTAGTTTATATTTAGTTTTATATCAAAACAAATATAATTGTAACAAAAGTTATCATAAATAATAATAATCATAATAAAAAGTTAAAATTTAATTTTATATCAAAACGAATATAGTTGTAACAAAAGTTATTATAAATAATAATCATAATAAGAAATTAAAATTTAATTATTATAATGTTCACTTGTATAAAAACATTGATTATATAATATTATATAAAGTTACCGGTTGTAATTGATTTTCTGCATAAGTATATTGTTTTAAGAAGATTTAAAATAAAAAAGTTACCGGTTTTAATTGATTTTCTGCATAAGTAAGAAGATTTAAAATAAAAGTTACCGGTTGTAAATTTATTGTCATATATATAAAATAAAACTCAATTTAATATTTTATTTTATTAATTAAATTTTAAAATATTTATTATAATCATGATAAATTATTACAAATGTCATTTAAATTACCATAAGAAAAAAAAGTTGAAAATCAATTGAGTGGGTGAAAAGTTAATACAGTGATATCATATGTCATCTCTCTGTATTGTATGACCTTTTTTGTAATATAAATTTTCTCAATAAATATTATTTGTAATTTTTTTCCTACTTTCTCTTTATAAAATGGAAAATTCTTAACTCAGAAATCAAATTGTATTGTATAAATTAAAATGATATAATATATAAGATATTTAAAAATGTTATTGATAGGATTTGGATCTAGTTTTATTATCAACAGAAGATATTTTGTTTACAAATCTTAATCATTGATTAAGTTCGTTACTTAATATATACCGATTAAACAAAAATTAATTAAACGCACTAACCAATCACATACATTTTCCATTTTTTTTAGTTGTAGTTTGTTTTATTTAAATGGTAAGTCAACCTAATTGGTTAAGATTTATCGAATAAAATATTTTCTTATAATCGGAGGAGGAGATTATTCAAATTTTTATTTACCTTTATTTTTATATATTCATATTTCTAATAAAGATTAAAAGTTGGTGAAATTGTGATATTTGACAAAATTTTCTTTAATATTTGATGCAACTTTATTTCTGTAAAATCAATCAATAAATAAAAAATACATTAAAATCAAAATAATACCTAATATATAATATAAAAATTATATGATATAAAACTAACCTATACTTGTCACTTATACCCATAATTAAAAGGATTTGTTTGAGTTGGGAAACCATCACTCAACTGCATTATACGGCGTCGTTTAGGTAGCCGCATAATTGAAACCCTGATACCCAGGGCTTCGTAACGACATTCTCGGGCCCTTCCGCACCGCCAGCGAAAGCCTAAAAAGGACACAAATGGAATTACGTAAAATACTAAGGGTGTTTTCGTCAATGCAGGAAAAATCTTGTAGCCTATAAATAAACCCTCTAACCCTCGGTTCCTCACTTCTCTTCACTCTATCGTTTGCCTTTCTTCTCTTGCGGCTAGGGTTTTAGCGCAGCTTCTTCTAGGTACGGTTTCTTATGCCGATCTATTAGTTTTAGTCCTTTGATTCATGCTTATCCTATTGGATTGTGTTTCCTGCAGCTTATGGTTTTGTTTATATCGCTTCGTGTTTTCAATTTATACATGTTTTGTTGAAAAGTTTAGTTTTTCAATATGAATTTCATGTTTTTTTCGATTTTGTTTGAGTTGTTGGTTATAATCGGCAAGATGCTTTGTAAAAAGGATTTTTTTTTCGTATGGTTTTGTGCTTTTGAAATGACCAGATTTGATTTGATTTTGTGGATTTGTGTGTTTTTTATATTCAAATCCCTGGATCTAGATCTGGTCAAAGTTTTGTTTTTGGTTTAAGATTTTTGGGATTTCTGACGGATGGATCTATAACCTTTTGGTGTAATCGATTTAATTCGCGGATTTTACCAGTACTTTGTGAATGTTTACGAGATGATATATTAAATGTGTTGTTGTATCTGGATTGCATGTGTCGTTTTATCTTGAATAAGTTTGACGTGTCTATATTTTGATCTGCCTGAGCATGGAACCCGTGCTGTTTTTGATTCGTTTTAATTGAATATACCGGGTTTAATTGAATATACCTACTTAGTTTTGTGTGATTTGTTTTTAGACATCCGATGTTTTTTATGGTTATGCATGTTTTGTTATGTATGGTTTGTGTGAATGTTTTTTAGATATCACTTGATATTTTTTTATGATGATTATACATGGTATGAGTCGCTTGTTGTGTTATTGTTTTTTATTTATTACCCGATATTTTTTGTGGTTGTGTATTTGTTATGTAAATAGCGAAGCCGTCTTATTTTTGTGGGATGTGCTATGCATTGGTTGCTGATGTGTGCTTTTGGGTGTTGTTTTTCTTTTGCAGATACTCAAAGGCAGATATGGGTAAGGAAAAGGTTCACATCAGTATTGTGGTCATTGGCCATGTCGACTCTGGGAAGTCCACTACCACTGGCCATCTGATCTACAAGCTTGGAGGCATTGACAAGCGTGTGATTGAGAGGTTCGAGAAGGAGGCTGCTGAGATGAACAAGAGGTCATTCAAGTATGCCTGGGTGCTTGACAAGCTCAAGGCTGAGCGTGAAAGAGGAATTACAATTGATATTGCCTTGTGGAAGTTCGAAACCACTAGGTACTACTGCACAGTCATTGATGCTCCCGGACACAGAGATTTCATTAAGAATATGATTACCGGAACATCCCAAGCTGACTGTGCTGTGCTTATCATTGATTCTACCACTGGTGGTTTCGAAGCTGGAATTTCTAAGGATGGTCAGACTCGTGAACATGCTCTTCTGTCTTTCACTCTTGGTGTGAAGCAGATGATTTGTTGCTGTAACAAGGTAAATTATGTTTCCGATTCGTAGGTTTTCATAGTTTCTGCTGGATCAATTACGTTTAAATTAAATTTATTTTAACAAATGCTGATTTCTTTTAATGGAACAGATGGATGCCACTACACCCAAGTACTCCAAGGCCAGATATGATGAAATTGTGAAGGAAGTCTCTTCGTACTTGAAGAAAGTGGGATACAACCCTGACAAAATTCCTTTTGTTCCAATTTCTGGTTTTGAGGGAGACAACATGATTGAGAGGTCCACAAACCTCGACTGGTACAAGGGACCCACCTTGCTTGAGGCTCTTGACCAGATCACTGAGCCTAAGAGGCCATCTGACAAGCCCCTCAGGCTTCCCCTTCAGGATGTTTACAAGATTGGAGGTATTGGAACTGTGCCTGTGGGACGTGTTGAGACTGGTGTCATCAAGCCTGGAATGGTGGTGACTTTTGCACCAACTGGACTGACAACTGAAGTTAAGTCTGTGGAGATGCACCATGAAGCTCTCACAGAGGCTCTCCCCGGTGACAACGTGGGGTTCAATGTGAAGAATGTTGCTGTTAAGGATCTGAAGCGTGGTTATGTTGCTTCAAACTCCAAGGATGATCCTGCCAAGGAGGCTGCAAACTTCACCTCCCAGGTTATCATCATGAACCACCCTGGGCAGATTGGAAATGGCTATGCACCTGTTCTGGATTGCCACACCTCCCACATTGCTGTCAAGTTTGCTGAGCTTATGACCAAGATTGACAGGCGATCTGGCAAAGAGCTCGAGAAGGAGCCCAAGTTCTTGAAGAATGGTGATGCCGGTTTTGTTAAGATGATTCCAACCAAGCCTATGGTTGTGGAGACTTTCTCTGAGTATCCTCCTCTTGGACGTTTTGCTGTGAGGGACATGCGTCAAACTGTTGCTGTGGGAGTGATCAAGAACGTGGAGAAGAAGGAGCCCAGTGGAGCCAAGGTCACCAAGGCTGCCCAGAAGAAGAAGTGAATCGTGCTTGGTGGCTCATCAGGGGATGGTTACAATAAATGCTGGTTTCTTGCTTGTACTCTTGTGTTATCGCTAGGTAGATTGCTTTTCGTACTTAGTTTGAAGTTTCCACCGTCATCTCCCAACTTTTGTTCCCAGAACTGGGTTCTTGATCGACGGTGGCGGCTCTTTTATTATTATTATGTGTTTTAATGTGTTTTTTGTGTTTTTGTGAGGACCCCTGATTACATTTTTGTAAGCGCAGCAAGTTTTACCGCTTTGCTGCGTTGTTTGTTTGCATTTTAAATATCAGACTTTTTATATTTGTGTTTTAAATCCGTGGTTTTGAATTTTATTTAATTTATGTTAAATTTTGTTTGCAGTTTTCATTTGTGTAATTATTTATTATGTGTTTGTCTAGCCGTGGAGAACTGAATTAATTTTTTTTTATTTTTCAAATTCAAAGATTTTTGAAGTATATTGAGAGGACTAATTTTAAGGATTTTTTCATCTAGAATTGTTTTTAACGAGTGGCTACCTGTTTTTTCGCGGTAGTTTATATTTTTTCACGGTAATATTTTGGTGTATACCATCAGTGCTATGGGAAGTTAGCAAAGATTGTTTTTAAAAATATATTTTATAGCGTAAAGACGAAATAATTATATTTTGATGTGTTCTTCACAAGACTAATGAATAAAAATGAATATTTATCTGTTTTTATTTTGATAACCAACAGAGAGCGTATCTCAGATAGGATTGAGCGGAGAATTCTGGTTTTCCTTTTCAAAAATCGAATTTTTGTCAACAAAAATAGTTTTTATCTGTTTTTCTTTGAAGAAAAATACTTACTGTTTAAGTACGTAGTGTTTAAGCATAATTTTAATTATCTTTTCTCTGAAAAGAGGATAAAAAAGAATCTGATATTTGTTGAATCTCTCATAAGTAAGAGTAATTTTTTTTGAGTTAAATCTTGTGTGATTAAGATAAAAGTTTAAATCTGATTAATATGATTTGGATCAAATTTATTCCTTATATAATTAAAAAATTACTTTTAGTTTTTTTAAAAATGTATTAATGTCATGAACTTTGCACATTTTATTTTGTTTGTCTACATTTTACAATATAATAGTTAGGTTTCGGTGATAGCATAATATTTTTGACCTCTCAAATATATATTATTATATTTTTATTTTAATATTAAATAAGATATGCAAGTATAAATTTGATAAAAATATAAAAAAGATTACACCTTAATATAAAATTAAGTGAAACACCAAATAAGAATAGAAAGAAAGTACATGTACATAACCAAATACTATTACGTAAATCTAAATATTAAATAATGAGATTATACGTGTTAAAATTATAAACATTAACAATAAATATTAACATATTTTAGTGTGTTTATTAATTTATTTGAGTAGGAAAATAAGTATTAGATAAAATTTAATTTAGTGTGACATGTTTGATTATAAAAGTTAGGCGAAGATTTTTTAGAATTGGACAAAATTACTAGAGAACATATTTTAAAGCACGAAGGTGCTATAAATATTTAAGAAGCAGATTCTAAGTCAAGACCTCAATAAATATTAAATAAGTTATGGAAGTATAAATTTATTAAAAATATAAGAAAGAATAATTATACCTTAAATATTTAAATTAAGTGAAATACCAAATAAGAATAGAAAGAAAATACGTGTACAATTTTAGTGGACGAAAACACTTGAGAAGCAAGACAAAAAGGTAACAATAAGTCAAGTTCCATTTGAAAAAATCTAAAGACTAATATTGCTTTAAACTTTAGACTTAACTTAGGTCCTAACACAAAACACATTATGAAATGTGAGATGCTAAAGAGTTGGAAAAAGTTGAACTTAAACTTATTCAAGGATGATTTTTACACAGCACACTTGCCATATGAGATTGTATCTTAGAAGAAAAAATATGTCCATATCTCTTGAGTATTTGCAAATTGTAAAATGTATCAATAACAAAATAATTATAATTATAATATGTAAATTTTCATGATCCAATTTAAGTTGTTTATAAAACAAAAAATTGCTGTTGAATTATTAAACGTCTAAGTGGCGTATTGGATGGTTTGAAAACCTCTTTAAATGATTTAACAATCTAGCATAATTTTAATGATAAAAAAATTCAAGTGATTATTTGAATTTGACAAAAACTAATTTATATTCAGAGAATTATACAGATTCAAGTATTAGACTGTCAAAGCAACGTTAAATAGTCCAATTCCTTTTCCTGTTTTGTTTTAATTCGTTTTTCATTCGGTTATTTCATCTAAATTTTAATTTAATTATTTTTAAACAAAAACAAGAAATTAACAACATTTTAATTAAAATACAGAAGTACAACATCTAATATATACAAAAAGAGAATGAATTCATATAATCTTTGTGTATTTATTTAAAACGTAATTTAATTGATATAATCGTTTTCTGTAATCAGTGGTTAATGATACAAATGGTTTTGGAAACATTTTGAAAGATTTCCAGTTTAAGGTTCATATGAAAATAGCATGTTATATTTTTCTGGACAAATATGAAATTGATGTTAATTTGCTTTGATTGACTGATTAAATATCAAATTAAGGATCTTATTAAATTAAATTTGTAATTAATTGCTTGAATGTATTAGGAAATAATTTTAATTTTCTTTGATTGAATATCAAATTAAGGATCTTATTAAATCTAATAAGTAATTATTTGCAAGAATATATTTGAAAACAATTTGAAATTGATCAACAAGGTTCCGCTGATATGATTTAATGTTCTACATAGTTTCTGTATTACGAAGTTTTCAAAATTGGTTTTGAAAAAGAAAAATATTTGTTCTCTTAATTGTTGCAAAATCATATCGATAAATCAAAAATTTGTTTTCGAAATTAATAATTAATTACATGGATTCTTTCATAAACAATTTGAATTTGTTCAAATCAGATTTTTTGCTGATATGCCGTTAACGTAGATCTTTGATACTAAAGGAATTTTTTTTGAATTAGATTTGAGAGCTTTATTTTCTTAAATGTTGCAAAATCAAATCGGTTGTATGTGCTAAATAATTTATTTTCAAAATTAATGATTAATTGTACGTATATATTTTGGAAACGATTTGAATATGTTAAAATTAAGTTTTTTTTTTTTTTTTTTATTGATGCATAGTTAACGTTCTTCAAATATCTTCTCAAGGAACGTTTAGAGTTTAGTTCTCTTATATGTTTCGTATTCAAATTAATATTTTAATTACTCAAGGAAGTTGCTATTTCAAGCACTCAATGGCCATATTCTTTAAGGCTATAAATACTTCTTCAGTTTACTTCACTTAAATTCTTATATCCACAAAGTAAAATAAAAGAACCTCAAGTGCTAAGTAGTATTAGTACCTCTCAAAAGATCAACTAGAAATAGAGCTGATGTTATATATCTTTCATTTTAGAAGCAAGAAATATTCATTTATATTATCCTCTGTGAGAGTTTTCTTGAAAACTCCAAATAACATAACAATAACAATTCACAATTCTACCACTGTTATCCAATTCACAGTATTATTTGAATGATAAAAACATGACAAAAGGTCATGTATTATTGTTACAATAAATTACTGCTGAGCAACTACATGTGTTATTATAAGAGTTCAAAATCAGGACACTAGAAGAAAGTCCTTGGATGATAAAGTCGTTGTCTTTGAAAGTTGATTTCAGACAAATTTTGCCTATTCTAAAAAAAAAAAAAATCAAGATATGATATTGTAAAGTCATTAAACAACTATAAATTATGGAAATATTACAAAATTGTGGAGTTTTCACAAAATATAAAATTAAACATTAACCAATCAAGTGAAAGTGCAACGATATAAAAGAATTTGTTGATTGGATTTTTAATATTGGAAACATATAGACAAATTTAAATGAAAATTATATGAAGATCAAGAAATTTAGGATGAATAATATACACAAGAATTTTTGAATGACATTAGATACTTTGGAATCAACATCTTAAACTAAAATTTGGTGTACATGTAATGTTTTTAAGAAACATTAATCAAGAAAATGGTCTATATAATAGAACAAGGCTACAAGTTAATGATTTGGGAAAAAAATATTATTTCTACCACTGTTACTACAGAAAAATTATTGGTGATAAAATATTCATACCAAAAATAGACTTGATTCTTTTTTATTCAAAATTGTCTTTTAAGTTTTAAAAAAGACAATTTCTAATCTCTTTATGTTTTGTCAATCTTTCTCTAAAGTTAAACTTTATTTTTAAAATTTGTTATTCGCACATGATCAATTATATGTTGTGATTTCTAGAATTAAAATAAAGAAATGATTGAAAAACTAATTTTGGATGAAGATGGAAATGTAACCACTTCAACTATAAATATGGTCTAAAGAAATATTTAAAAATCTTTAACACCAAATGTCTATGGTCTTAACCTTGGATTAATACGAGGTATAACTTTTTATTTATTTATTTATAATGATTTTATTTATTATTTCTTATATAAAACTAATATGGTAATTTCACTTTCTTTTATAAGTATAGCTTAGTGGTTTTAGAAAAAAAGAAAAGAAAAGATGTAAATCGTAGATATGAACTTCAAAAATTTTGATGTATTTAGAGTTTAGGATTTAAGTTAAAGTTTTTTTTAGTGCAGACTGGAGAATGTGAGTCTAATGCAGCTACACAGAGGATGGTGGTTGATGGTTTGTGCCAGATATGTGTTTCTGAGACTGGTCTCAGTGTTTTGAATACAATGTCATCAAGTAGGTGTTGTCCACGTTCCGAAACATGTAATTGTCTCGTTGTTGGCCTTTTAAAATCTGGGAATATTGATGGTGCTTGCCATTTCATATTTATTATGCATTTTATTTGTTATTATTTTTAATTTTTTTCTATTTTGACTAAACCAAATTTATATAATATACTATTTTCTTTTAAATAAATCCGTGCGTAATGGACTTTCCGTCCATGTTATAGGCATCTTTAATCCATGGACCCCACAACATGTTTCTAAAATTTTCATTTTTTTTCTCTACTTCGAAATTATCAAACTATAAATCTCAATTAACTACGAATAGATTCGCAATTTGTATAGATGTTAGAATGCAACAAAATGCTTAAATATTAATTACTTATATAGATTGATAATTTGTGACGGCTTATAACTCCACAACCCTCCTCAGAATCATCGGATTGGAAACCACAGCAAATCTTCACGCCACCTTCTGTCAATAAACAGTCCATTACAAATTCATTCCCCCAAATTTTATATTTTGTTGCCATCAATGTAAATTACACCTTCAATAACTTTTTATAAAATATATGTTTTCATAATTTGATCATTGAATTAAAAATTTTCATCACTATATTTTAATATAAAACTATTTTATTACCATTTAATGATTCACATTGATGTGGAACAATCTTTGAAAAAGAAAAATTCAGAAGGGTGAGGTTAGACTTGATAGGGTAACTTGTGGATGCTGTGAAATTGACGAGAATGGAGATAGCAAATGGTGTGACGTGTGTGAATTTTATGACGATAAAAACTTATAATATTTTCCAATCCGAATTCACATAAAATTGAATCATCATTAACTCTAACAAACAAAATTAGTGAAATGAGGATATTATGACACATTTCAGAAAATAGAGGGCAAATGTCGAGATTTTCAAAATGAGAGGCGAAAAACAAGCTTTTCTTTCCATATAAGACGAAAAAAATCCTAAAATTTAAATTCTGAAAAAATTTATCACCTTCACAAAAAGGTACATCTAAATACAGCGAATCACGACTGAGCCATCACACAAGTGAAATAAGTTTAAATCTATCTCAATATAATCATCATATATAAACTTTTCCTCTTTAAACAGAAACAATCTCAGAGTACGAAATTAACTTCACACAACAATAGTCATAAGGCAGCAACCTTGCTACCAAATCACAGAAATACATACAGATACTAATATTAGATAAAATTGAAGCAATTCCCATTAAACATGGAGGTTCCATTCTCTAACTAACGAAATCCTTATAAATTTCAACTAATAACACAGAATATGTTGGAAAAAATATTATTAAAATATAGTTTGCTAACACTCATCAAATATATGAGATAGACACAAAAGCATTCCAAATAAGAGACATGCGTAACAGATACGTATATCAAATCCAGACCATATATCAAAATATAATCAAGATTAGCAGCAGATTAGTCCTTGATTGTCAGCTTTGGGATTCTGTGTGGACCGTGTTCATGGAGAAAAAAAAAAACAAGACAATCTTGACCATTTATGTACAAGGGCATGCGTAACAGATACGTAGAAACAGAAAAAAAGAGAGGAAAGTCATTAATAGTTGTGACAAAAGCTTGCAAAAACTCCAGAATTCGCATAAAATACTACAGCTACTAAAAATTTATTCTGCAGACTTAACAGTTTATGGTATCAGAAGAAGATATCCAATATCAAGAGTGTAAAACAAAATTCCATACCTTACTCTTCTAATGCAATCAGTAAAATACCTGAAAGCTCAAAACATTATGTTTGAGATCACAAGTTTTTGAAAGCAGAATCATGATTCCCTTTCTGTGGGGTGAGTCTAGCCAGAAGCGCCTTGTTGTGACAGTGCTCTGCATCCACAAAGTAAAAGCTCCCATTGGCCTTAAAAGTCACAAAGGGCCTTTGGGTCTGCGGTGGCCGAATATCGGAAAACTTGATGGTCTTTGGAATTGAAGTTGCCAGCCAGGACAGCATCTCCACCTCGAAGCTGTCTGAACCCGGCTGCCACCGGAGTTTGTGAATGTAAGGGCTAACGAACCAATGAAGGGCGGCAGTTGTAGAGGCACTCAGGAAGATTACAGATGAGGCCACTGCACCTTTGAGGATGACATTCATGTCGGGGGAAGTCATGAAGGTTATGACCGGACCGAGAGACACTGAGAGGCAGCAAGTTGAGAGAGACAAGAGTTTTACTTTCTTTATGGTGTTTGAGATTGGACCATGATAAACAATTCCAGTTTCTTTCTCAGGTTCCACTGATTGTCCTCCACCACTAGGTCCAATGCTAATCTTGTCATCTTCCTCAGTACTTGGGGCTGGTGATGCCCATCTTCTTTGGAAAACAGTAAGATGGGAGGAAGTTTTAAAAGATGGATTTGGTCTAATGGGGAGTCCCCTGGTTGAGGACCTAAAACATTGGTATGCTGAACAGTGATAAATAGAACTATTAATAGGTATCTTCTTTTACAACAATAATAAGTAAGAAAAAACTCTAATAGGCATGGAATTCTAACTAGATGCAATCAGAAACATAATCTGAGAAAGAAATATTGGAAAGATCTTAAACAATGAGAACTGAGTCAGACTAAATAAGGAAATAATACCACCTTTAACCTAAAATCTTAAGACATTAGAATTGTAGGTTTTTTTTTATATGTTAACAATCTCATTTTTACTTAATGTGAGACTTAGATTCTTGAATACCAAATATAACTCTATAATCAATTTAATTTTGATAAATAAGAATCATTTTAAGGGGAGGTGCGACACACATTACAAGACCAAAATGGAAAATTAACAACGGATTTCTTCGGATCACATGAAAGATTTTATAAGGGATGTTTTCTCAAGACAGCACTACGTGAAGGAACCACATGGGTTGGGTGATTGAAGATATTTATTGGATCCTGATTTTAACTAATGTATAATTTTTTTTTTCTTCTGCTACTTGCTACTACTTTGTGTCATTTGATGGGTTTTGTCATAGCTAACAGAGTATTAGCAATTTGGCAAGAACTGAAACCGTGATCGACCATGGCTTGGAAATAAATCAAACCAGAACAAATGATTCAATTGAGTCAGTTCCATAAGAAGCAGGGTGTCAAATAACCTTATAACCATGTTAGTTAGTAACAAACAATTCGTCAGTAAAAGGAGGGGATGATCATCTTCTCATTTGAAAAAGGATTGGCGTGGATAAGAGTAGATAGAAGGCAGGTTCAAATACCTAAAAATTCATCTTTCATTCTACTCCCAGAGAATTGTCATAGAGAATAGGAGTTTTTTTTTAAACAAACTTATCTGTTAGCAGTAAATAAAACAAAGGATGAAACTAGTTTTTTAAAAATTATAATTCACTAATCCAAAAACTAATTTGTAGAAGTTACCTCAGATATTAGTCTTTCTAAACTAAGATTCTAAACTTTTTGCTGAAAATAGTTAGGAAGAAGTTCATCCAAACAAACCATAATTCACAATTCTTCATTTTTCTTCATCTATTTTCATCCTGAACCACTAGAGATTAATTTCGTTCCAGTTCCATTAAATTTAAGCCTCAAAATCAAGCAATCCGGGTGCTAAACAGCTCTAGATCCGTAAACGGGACAAATAGACTAAAATTTTATATTCAGCACGCTTCATAAATCTAGCATAACAGACTGAAGCAAGGTTTCTCTTTCATTCGATAAAGAGGTAGAAAAATTATAATCTTTAGATTGAAAGCAGGATCTTTATGGTGCCCATATAACCCGGCTCAAGGGATGCCCAAAAAAATGAAGAACCCAGAAAGAGATCATGGAAAGTTTAAAACTTTTGGGGTTGGCGCGCAAGGTAAGGTTGAGAATGCAAAAGAGTGGCGAAAGAAAGAGCAGAAAGAGTGATAGCGAAAGAAGAGAACCTGAAGGAGTGGTTCTGCAGAAGTGGCGGGAGGTCTGTGACCGCAGCAAGTGAAGGAGGGCGGTTCTTGTCATTGCTGCGCTTCCTTCAGAATTACAGTGTCACACACACTATAAGTTTAGGGCCACATTCAGGGGTAGGGAAAACTGAATCACCCGACCCGTTTTAGACCGGGTTAACGATGGTGAATGACCCGAGTCCAAAACGGGTTGATAATTTTAAAGCAATTGCTTCTCCACCCCACATTTGCTTTCTGCACCCCCTATCACTTTTTCATTGTTATTCTTCTGCTGTGGGTTGTGGGTGGTTGCTGGAAGTTTTGTGGCGACATGATCGTGGGTGGTGTGTATAGACTTTTCTGGCAAGACTTTTTGTTTTGAATATTCTGAAAATTATTTTTCGGAAAACAAAATTCAGAATTTGTTATTAGGAGTGTGAAAACCGAGTTTCGGAAAACATTTTTGAAAAATCAAATTTAACTTCGTGAAAACATTTTTCCAAATATAAATTAGGCTTCTAGAAAATATTTTTTGAAAATATGTTTCTCAAATTTTTTTCAAAAGTCAATTTTGTATTACAGAACACGTTTCATTTTTGACTTCCAAAAGTTTTTTTCTACCGAAATCTCAATTCCAAAAATATTTTTACGATAGTTTTGATATTTTAAAAATATAATGGGGGTGCAATTGTATTACAGAACACGTTTAATTTTTGACTTCCAAAAGTTTTCTTCTACCGAAATCTCAATTCCAAAAGTATTTTTACGATAGTTTTGATATTTTAAAAATATAATGGGGGTGCAAGAAGCAAATCAGGGAATACAGGAAGCAATTGCCTAATTTTAAATCATTGGCCTATTTAGGCTGATTTCATATAGGAAAATGTTTGACACTGTATTTTCTCCATTTGACACTCCGACGTGGCAGTGCTATCCTGCATGACAATGAAAGAGAAAACGCAGTTGTTTTCGGCTTATGTGGTTTACCTTTGTCTTTTTGCAAAGGGTGTTTTTTGTCATTTGCTCTGAAAATGCAGGACAATTTGAGAGGAAAAAATAGATCTCATTTCTCATTGCACTCATTACCCCCGCGTGCTCTGAAGAAGAGAGAACAGAGGAAACAACAAGATTCGTGTTCCTTTTCCACCATCGAAGCTTTACCGTTTGCATTGGTGGTATTGACCCTAAACCCTAAGGTTTTTTGGTGTGAAACATGCTTGCTGTGTGTCGATGTTTGCTTCGTTTAGGGTTTAGGGTTTGTTCATATGATTTGGTTTTGCTTGTTGGTTATGCATGTATGCGAAAAATGAGATCTTGCTGTGTTCTGGGTTGTTGGTGTCGATGTTTGTTTCGTTTAGGGTTTGTTCATATGATTTGGTTTTGCTTGCTGGTTATGCATGTATGCGAAAAATGAGATCTTGCTGTGTTCTGGGTTGCTGGTGTCAATGTTTGCTTCGTTTATGGTTTAGGGTTTGTTCACATGGTTCGATCTTGCTTTCTGGTTATGCCTGTATGCGAAAAAAATGGTTTCTTGATGTGTTATGGGTTGATGGTGTCAAACCTTGCTTTGTTTATGGTCTAGGGTTTGTTCACATGGTTTGCTCTTGCTTGTTGGTTATGCATGTATGCGAAAAAAATGGTTTCTTGTTGTGTTCTGGATTGCTAATTTCCATCTTTCACCCGCCAATGTCCTCCTTCCACCCCTGAGACACATGTGTATGTTCCAAAACTACACAGCGAACCACTTATTTCAACTGAACTAACCACTTAGACATTCCACCCCTTAGACACGTGTGTATTCCAAAACTACACACAGCGAACCACTTATTTGAACTGGGCTAACCACTTAGACCTTCCACCCCTGAGACACATGTGTGTGTTCCAAAACTATACACAACAAACCACTTATTTGAACTGAGCTAACCACTTAGTGTTTTCATCCCCTAAGACACGTGTGTGTGTTCCAAAACAACACACAACGAACCACTTAATTGATCTGAGGTAACCACTTAGTGTTTTCACCCCTAAGACACGTGTGTGTTCCAAAACTACACATAGCGAACCACTTATTTGAACTGAGCTAACCACTTAGTGTTTTCACTCCTAAAACATGTGTATGTGTTCCAAAACTACACACAGCGAACCACTTATTTGAACTGAGCTAACCACTTAGTGTTTTCATCCCTAAGACACGTGCGTGTGTTCCAAAACTATACACAGCGAACCATTTATTTGAACTGAGCTAACCACTTAGACATTCCACCCCTGAGACACTTGTGTGTGTTCCAAAACTACACACAGCAAACCACTTATTTGAACTGAGCTAACCACTTAGACCAAGGTAGTTAAAATCGAGATTTTGAGTAGGATCGTGAAAAGTTCATAAAATCGTAAATCGTGAAATAGTAACACGAATCATAGATTTTACTTTTCTTAATATATAAATATATAAAATAATATTTTTGTTAATAAATAAATAAAAGAAATTAAAAAATAGTATTTGAGGGATGATTCAATCTTGATACAAAATTGTTTAAGTCTGTATAGTCTCATGTTTTTTCATTCTACTTAATAAAACTGTCAAAAATATCATAAACACAAACCAAATATACACACATAACTAAGAAAATGATATAAAATATTATAATGAGATCAATTCATCTGTTAATACTGTATCCAACAGCCAACTTAAGTTTACAAGATCAATCACTTTGACAATACTTATAAAACTTCAGTTCATCTAATACAAATCATTGAAATTAAAATGAAAATTAAAGGGATCTTCGTTAGTTATATCTCCTTCATGAAGCACATCAACAAGAACATTCCCTTCCTCTAAAGTTGGGATGGCAAGAACATCATCATCTTCCACACCACCTTGGACTTGACCTTCAACCAAGTGTTCATCATCCCTATTTGAATTTGGAGTATCATTTAAATTTATATTTTCATTGTCTTCACCTCCTTCAACATTTTCCATAATCCATTCATCATCTGATGAAATATCGTCAAATTCAAACTCCTGAAGTGACCTTCTTCCACCTTCTTTCTTCTCAGCCAATTTTGAATTAACCATGACATAAACAACATCATTCATAGTTTCTTGTTTCAAACGATTTCTCCTTTTTGTGTGGATCTAATAAATACAAATGCAAACATACATATAAGTAATTACTAATTTAGTATATTATAAGTGTAATTTCACAATGTATAAGTTCTTACCATCTCAAATGCGCTCCAGTTACGTTCACATCCAGAAGAACTACATGTCAAACTAAGTACACGAATAGCAAACCTTTGAAGCTCTAGATGTTCATCTCCATAAGAGTCCCACCAAGCTGTTGAAGTCTTTTTTCCAATCACCTTAATAGCCAAGGGGTTACCAAACAATTTTTCTTGGTTCTTGAAATCTTCTAGCTGTAAATCAATCAAGTGTTGCTCCTCTGGGTCAGCCACCATCCTTTGTATGCATTGCAGTAGGCCAATTTTAACTTTGGTGTCAACTTTAAAATCGGGGGAATAATGAAATTCAGGATTCAGAAAATAGCCCGCAACATGCAAAGGCTTATGGAGCTGGTTGTTCCACCTTTCATCAATAATATTCCATAAATCTTCATAACTAAACAAAAAAAAAAGAATTAATGTTCTCAAATTTCTAAGGAGTCAAATATAAAGATAAAATGAAATTTCAATTAGGAGATTAGTAAATTATTGACCTTTTCTTATCACCATTAAACTCTTTTTGTATCTTTTCTTTAGCCTGATCCATTGCCTTGTAGATGAAACCCATGGCTGGTTTATCATCAGAATCTACCATTCTAAGCACTTGCATTATAGGAAATGCACCCTTCAAACATGTGACAATACTCTTCCAAAATTCTTTATCCAAAACCACCTCTTCAATTGAACTTCCATCCCTTGTCCTTGCAAAACGAGTATCCTTCCACTCATCACTGGTAAACATTCTAATCAAAGGGCCCCTGTGTTCTAAAAGACAACCTAATGTTAAGTAAGAGGTGACAAAACGAGTTAAACCTGGCCTCAACAAGTCTCTCTCCCTTGTGAAGTGATGTAGCAAAGAAATTAAAGATGTCCTAGAATAAATATAGGTAGTAATTTTTCTACCTTTTGGAATAGTATTTTGATGAACAGAGGTACCTTCTTTTCAAAATCTTCTAACATTAAGTCAATGCAATGTGCAGCACATGGAGTCCAATAGAGTGTTTTCCTTTTCTTCATTAACAACTCACCGACTGCTTTATAATTGGCAGCATTGTCTGTTACAATTTGGACAACATTTTCCTCACCGATTTCTTCAACAATGTCATCCAACATCTTACAAATTTTATTAGCTATTTTTGAGATAGCAGAGGAATCAATAGATTTCAGAAAAACAATTCCCTTTGGACTGTTAACTAAGAAGTTCAATATAGTTCTTCTTCTCTTATCAGTCCACCCATCAGTCATTATGGTGCAGCCTGTTTTCTTCCATGCAGTCCTATTGTCAACACCCAATTTTGTCCGGGTAATCTTTTAAATTAAAGCATAATGATAGAAATAAAAAAAAAGAAATAAAAATCAATAATAACATAAAAATATATTTATTAGTTTAAGTTTTCTTGAAATAATAATAATAAAAAATAAATAAAATTTGAATTTTTCTATTACAAAACAAAAAAAAGACTAAAAAAGAAAAGGTGGTGATTTTAAAAAAATAAAATAAAATAAAATAAATAATTAATAATAAAAAAACGAAAATAATAAGAAAATAACAAAAAATCTAAATTAAAACAACAGAATCTGAAAATTTAAAAAAATAATAAAATAAATAATAATAAAAACAAATATAACAATAAAAATAACTGCTTTCAAACTTGATTTGCAAGTTTAGGAATAAAAAACAATAATAAATAAAACAATAAAGAAAAAGTCAACTCTCTAACTTCTGTCTCCCTAACTCCACGTAATGTTTTCTAAAAAAAAATATAAAAAATAATAAATTGTGAAACTGCTCAAAACAACCCACGTTCTCCACTTCAAAAAAAATTATTAATTAAAAATAAAAATTATGACTGCTGGAGAGTGACATTCATTATGAAAAAATAAAAAATATAATAATAAGGGGAAGAAGTCAAATATGGGTAACTTCTCTGAACCACCTTGATTTCAAAAATAATAAATAATAAAAAAAGGAGAATATAGATTGAAAGGAGGGAGGCGCGGAGACAAGGGGACATTGAAAAAACACACAGAGAGGAAAAAGAGAGAACGGGAAAGAGAGAAAAGGGAGAACGATACATTGAGAAGGAAAAAAACAAGTATGTTTCCTTTGAAAATTGGCTTTTAGTCTCATGTTTCATTTCATGTCATGCATGTGCATCCACTTAATAAAAAAATAAAAAAAATCACGACATGCATCCTGCACCCAAACCGCTACCCCCGTGGTGGCTGCTGCCCTCCTCCACGCACCAGCCATGCGTCACCAACCCGCACCTCATGGCACCTCGCCTACCACGCTCCAAACAGCACCACATGTGCCCCTCCACGGTACCATGGCACCTTAGCGCCACCATGCTTCATCACCTAGGGTGGCGTCTTCATTACCTCTAATGCAAGTACAACACCTCCTCTACCCCATCACATCTCATTCATGCACTCAACGCCACCAGTAAAGCCCTGCAACCCTCACCACCAGTGGCAGCATGACATCAACTCCTCCCTCATCTCAACTGGTTGCCACAGAAGCCCTTACACTTCAGGTACGGGTTGTGAAGAGAGAAGTCCGGAACCAAAGCCATGGTGGAATCCAAAGCCTGAGTAAATTCACATTTTGGAAGCTATATCCAACTCAGGAATGGTGAACCCTCCCAGGGATGAGATAAGAAAGATAAGGGCACAGTTGCAAGGGTATGACCAAGTGGGTGATGCAAATGTTTTCTATTGGTTTCAGAACCGCAAATCAAGGAGCAAACACAAGCTTCGCCATCTCCAAAACTCAGAGAACCAGAATCTTGAAACTCAACAAAAACACTATCATCTTCTTTCTCTGAGAAATCTTCTTCCAAAAGAACTAATACCAACCAAGATCTATTTTCAGACTCACAGTTAGTCTTCCATGCTTCCAACACCACCACCTGCTGCTGCTGCCACACAAACTGGACCTTTCTTCTTCCCAGTGCAACATCATGGGCAGGGAATAACACCTAGTACAGTGGCATCACAAGAGTTTTGTTTCTCGGAGCTGTCTAGTGTTGTTCAACTTCAATCACCTCCTCAACATAATGTTGGTCCTTGCACTAGTCTCTTGCTTACAGTGAGATTGTAGGTCACGGTGCAGCTGTTTCAAAGAAAGATCTAGAGCAAGATAAGAGTCTGAAAATAATGCACCAGCCCTCACTGTTTAATTTCTGTGTCACTCCCACAACAACAGCTCCTACTACTGCCTCTGCTGTACCTCCCATCACTACCTCAACAACCACTGTTCTATCCCTCTTACATTGCTCCGTTCTCATCAAAAGGTCCAAATAAGATCACTCCAAACATTCTTAAGCTTGATATAGCAGCTCCAGGAGTTAACATTCTGGCTGCATGGCCTCCAATTTCTCCTATTTCTGGTGTTAAAGGAGATAGGAGAGTATCGTATTTCAATATACTATCAGGAACTACAATGGCATGCCCTCATGTTAAGTTTATATCAAATCATTTCATCCCCAGTGGCCACCGTTACCCTCTCTACCACCTCTGTTGCTCCTCATAAACCGAGCTTCACCATGCATACACTTCCTTGTCAAGCACCTTACAAAACAACACCTGCGTCAACCACCATTCGCCCCTACCATGCTCTTCCTTTCATGCACGTGCTCAGCGTCACCTCCATGACTTCTTTAACCTCTCACCGTCACCTCCATACAATGCTGTGACCTTCGAAATCAAGGCAAGGGCAGTCGCCAGCCACCACTCTCCCTCACTGCCACCATGATCTCTTCCGCAGCACTTTCCATTTTCTCACTTACCCCAACGCACCTAACATGCACCACTATTGCTAGCTTCCCGCCCCGTCAAGCACCATCGCCACGGGAAGACCCATACCGCCACCATGCTATCCTCCAAACGCCACAAGCCTGCCACCGTCACCGTCGACGACAGTCACCGCATCCATCATGGCCGTCACAGCCGCCGTCGGCCTTGCCCACGCCGCCTCAGCTTCGTCAGCCACGCCATCGCGTGCCATGGCACCTCGCGTCACCCCTCAAACCCTAATGGGGATCCTGATTAGTGGAGACACTTCCTGCACCCCCATTTATTAAAGTTCTGCACCCACATTCTTTTCATTCCTAAAATACCCCTGGCCAAGCTAAGTTTTTGATTAGTGGAGACACTTCCTGCACCCCTATTTATTAAGATCTGCACCTATACTCCTCTCAATTCCTAAAATGCCCTTAACCCAAGATTGAGTTTCTAATTGGAGGAGTCATGTTCTGCACCTCCCTTAATTTGAATTTGTACTCATACCTTTCTAAATTCCAAAACTGCCCCTACAAATACAAAAAACAAAGTTACCATGTACCACCTAAAACTCGCATTCACATTCCATTTTTGCATGCAAGATCACACTAAACCAAAGTGTCAATTCTATATTGCATATGATTGTGGCATGTTATTTTCCAACACCAAATTTGATATATACCCCAATTCTCAAAGCCCAGGCTTTAAACCTGGCACCGTTCCTCAAAGCCCAGGCTTTAAACCTGGCACCGTTCCTCAAAGCCCAGGCTTTAAACCTGGCGCCGTTCCTCATAGCCCAGGCTTTAAACCTGGCGTCGTTCCTCAAAGCCCAGGCTTTAAACCTGGCACCGTTCCCAAAGCCCAAGCTTTAAACTTGGCACCTTACCCAAAGCCCAGGCTTTAAACCTGACATTGACGACATTCATTTACCTTACTTTTAAACACAAGCTTTTTCCAAGCTCTCAAAAACTTCAAAATATCAAACTGACCAACAATTCTATTAATCAAAGAACTACGTAACCCTGATTCTCCACTCTTAAATGGAGATACGTAGGAGCAAGGTCAAACCTTGTCGGGCTCCCTAAAACCAAAAAAAATATATTTTGTTTGTTTTATTTTAATCTCTTTCTTGGGAAAATAAATATTTTAAATAATCACACTCAGATTACTTATTTAATTAAAGGTACCGTCTTAGGACGGGCGTTGTGGGGGTGCTAACACCTTCCCCACACGTAACCGACTCCCGAACTCTAAATCCGGTTTTGTGAACTTGCCTTATCTTGTTTTTGGTTTTCCATAGTTTTTCCTAATAAACTATGGTGGCGACTCCTCTGTTTTGAAAATTAAAAAAAATTATATATTTTTGTTCGCCGTCCCCGTCGTGACCCCGGTTGCGACACCTATGAACTTCCAAAGCATCTTTTGTTGCTTGAACTTCTTCCTTTAAGTACTTTACTCTTATCTCATGATATGAAGGTGGCTTAAATCCTGGGCCATAATTTGCAATAGACTCAACCATCCTCTTAAATGATCTGCTTCTTGACACATTAAATGGTATGCCATTATCATAAAAATGCCTTGCCACATCCCTACAAACACTCTCTCTTTGATCCTTCTTAAATAGCTGATTAATTGTGGTCTGTGAACTAGTTGCCCTCTTCTTAAAAATAGTTCTATCCTCCTCTTCAATCCTCTTTCTTTTTTCAATTTCTATAACATCATCGTCAGTATCAAGCCTTGTTTTTTTCATTAATTTTTGTTGCAAGCCTACAACAATTTCAAACATTTCTCTTTTTACTTCATCCGTAACACTTTTGCAGGAAACTACATCCTTTTGAGTTCCTGCCAAGTGGTGCTTAAACCTGTAAACCCCTCCTGTTATAGTCTTTTGGCAAAATTAGCATTAAATCTTTCTTGGATCACCGTCAATACATATTCCATGTTTCCAAGCCACGTCTGTTCTACTACCTGGAGCATTCTTTACCACCTTTTTAGTGTGAGCACTTTGTGAGAAGGAACCCTTTTCAGCAGCAGCATCATTAGAGGGAGGATTAGAAGCTCCTGAAGCCATTATGTAATATTCTTCTGCAGTTTATTTTGTAAAATAAATATAAGTACATAAAAAAAAAGACATAGCCAGAATAGAAGAAATAAAAGTGAAAGAGATAAAAACAAAACCGTCAGTTTTGTGAGTCTTAGTTTGAGAGTGAAGTGAAGTGGTGTCCCGCAAACAAGAAGATACAAGAAGATACAATACAACTCTGTGAATGCAGAAAGAGATGTTTGATTTGGCTTAATTAAATTAATTTATTTTATTTGAATTTGAAATAGACTCAATCAGGAAGGAGGAGTGAGCGTGCAGGTACAATAAAAGACTCTTCAATTAAAGTGTTATGTGGAGTGCAGTAATAGAAAAGAGACTCTTCATTTTTTTAATTTTATTTTAATTGTATTAATTCTGATTGGATGAATTGGGTGGTGGTACGACACATGTAACAGAGTCAGAATTTAATTACATTAATTTTAAATAAAATTAGGTTTGGACATTAACTCAGGAAGGTGAACAGTTTGATATTGGAAAAAATCGCGATCACACGTTTTTGCGATTGTGTTCGACGATCCGTACGATCTTGCTATTTAACGATCCTGAGTTGAATTTGGATCGTATTAAGCGTGTAAAATCGTAAAATCTTACTATTTTACGAGTAAACTCTCGATTTTAACTACTATGAATTAGACATTCCACCCTTGAGACACATGTGTGTGTTCCAAAACTACACATAGCGAACTACTTATTTGAACTGAGCTAACCACTTAGTGTTTTCACCCCTGAGACACATGTGTGTGTTCCAAAACTACACACAACGAACCACTTATTTGAACTGAGCTAACCACTTAGTGTTTTCACCCCTGAGACACATGTGTGTATTCCAAAACTACACACAACGAACCACTTATTCGAACTGAGCTAACCACTTAGACCTTTCACCCCTGAGACACATGTGTGTGTTCCAAAACTACACACAGCGAACCACTTAGGTGAACTGGGCTGACCACTTAGACCTTCCAGTAATCAAATCAGCCAACAAATTCACAAGGCAATTGTAAGTTCATCATCCTTTCATTTAGGTTAAATGATTTACGGTTGAAAGTAGTTATTCACTACGTGGAATGTGTTATTAACGTAAGTTCATGATGGTCATAGGCATACCGTTTGGAATGCCTATTCGGTCTGGTTGAGCACTTTGAGTTGGAAAAACAAGTTCGTTTAAAACTCATTAAGCATGACATCCCTCATTAGCCTAACAGGTCAGTTTACAACTGTCAGTGTTCATTTATGATACATTGGTGTAGGACATATTGAAATGAACTAATAAATGATATTGGCCATTTTCAGCTTTGATTGTGGTATGATGGTTATCAGATACATGGATGTTTGGGACGGAGTGGCAAGGTACCAGTTCAAAAGCATGCCACAATATACTACGGTTTGTAAATATGTGTTATTGTGACATTGTTCTGGTTGGTTTCTTAATGCAGTGAATAAGTTCGTGGGGTGTCTTTTATTTTCAAGAACAATTGCAGGCATTCAGAGAACAATATGTGGCCAAATGGATATTACATGAGGATAATGTTAAACGAGCAGAGATTATCTTCAAAATTCAAGATTAACACAACATCTATATGGCAAATGACATTTTGATTTTTACACATTACTGTAAACTATTTGCATGTAGTCATGATTTGTACAAATGTAACAAATGTACATATATTTTTTGGAACACAAATGAATTGACTTTTAACCACTTAAACTCAAACACCAAAACTGATAACTGCTTGACCTTATCTGTATATAATTGGTTTAGCATGTTCACGTAAATGGTTTACCATGTTTATGAAACTGGTTTATACAAGTATTTGACCATATCTTTATACCAAATGGTTACCAATGTTGGTCTAAGTAATTTACCATCAATTTTATCGATGTGGTTCGCTCAATTAGTATAAGTGGTTTGTCACGTTCACAAGTGCGACACCTATGTTAAACCCCTGCATGTCCATTCATCCATCTTTCTGTATGTGGTTCGCTTAGTTATTATAAGTGGTTTGCCACGTTCACAAGTGCGACACCTATGTTAAACCCCTGCATGTCCATTCATCCATATTTCTGTATGTGGTTTGCTTAGTTATTATAAGTGGTTTGCCACGTTTTATCAAGTCTGACACCTATATTAAACCCCTGCATGTCCAGTCATTCATTCATCCATCCTTCTTTATGTGGTTTGCTCAGTTAGTATAACTGGTTTGTCACGTTCACAAGTGCGACACCTATGTTAAACCCCTACATGTCCATTCATCCATCTTTCTATATGTGGTTCGCTTAGTTATTATAAGTGGTTTGCCACGTTCACAAGTGCGACACCTATGTTAAACCCCTGCATGTCCATTCATCCATCTTTCTGTATGTGGTTCGCTTAGTTATTATAAGTGGTTTGCCACGTTCACAAGTCCGACACCTATATTAAACCCCTGCATGTCCAGTCATTCATTCATCCATCCTTCTCTATGTGGTTCGCTCAGTTAGTATAACTGGTTTGTCACGTTCACAAGTGCGACACCTATATTAAACCCCTGCATGTCCATTCATCCATCTTTCTGTATGTGGTTCGCTTAGTTATTATAAGTGGTTTGCCATGTTCACAAGTGCGACACCTATGTTAAACCCCTATATGTCTATTCATCCATCTTTCTGTATGTGGTTCGCTTAGTTTAGATAAGTGGTTTGTTCAGTAATTTTGAATAATGTACCACAGAATAAAACTAGGAACAGAAAACCCACCACGAAGTGATCTTTCTGTTAGAAGGATGCCATTGGCGTACGTAAAGGAAGAAAACATGGAAACCAGAAACCCAAAACACAACAACAAACCATTTTTCTGCATATATGCATAACCGCCAAGCATAAAGAATGCACATAAACGACTTCTACAACGAGGCGTAGATCCAAACCAACAACCAAAAAGCACACCAATATTCTGGGTTTCTTCAACATAAAAAAGACAACACATTGACACCAGTAACCATAAAAAGCACACGAAGAAACAATTATTAAACATGAACGAAGCACTCATACAAAAACCACCAACAATGTTTTATACCAACAACGGATGAGAGAACATACACAGTTTAGGATACACAGTTTAGGGTACACAACACAGTAGGAAACACCACAACGATGGTGGATTGGCTGCCGGAAAACGAAGGCGACGGTAGCAAAAGGAACGCAAATCTTGTTGTTTCCTCTGTTCTCTCTCCTTCAGAGCACACGGGGGTAATGAGTGCAATGAGAAATGAGATCTGTTTTTTCCTCTCAAATTGCCCTGTATTTTCAGAAGGCAAATGACAAGAAACACCCTTTGCAAAAAGACAAAGGTAAACCACGTAAGCCAAAAACAACTGCGTTTTCTCTTTCATTGCCACGCAGGACAGCACTGCCACGTCAGAGTGTCAAATGGAAATAAAAGAAAATGCAGTGTCAAAGTAACATTTTCCTTTCATATAATCCAAAGTGGTGCGATGAGTTAGTGACATAACCTAAAAAAGTTTCATTATATTCTAATATTATTACAAAATAATGATTAATTATTATAATATTTTAGAAATTTAAATAATAATTCTTTTATATTATTTTGTTTATAAAATTTTTAATTTTAAAATATTTATTTAATATAGATATTAATTTTATATTTATTTAATCAAAAATAAACTTATGAAGTTCAATAAAGATATGAAAAGTTAAAACAAATTATTATTACTACATTTATATATAGTTTTATTTTTAATTTTGATTGTGCAAGATTAGTTATTGTGTGGGACAGACAAATCAACAAAACTGATCCACAATTTTATGCAGACAGGCTCACTCTAATTCGCTTTTTGTAAGCTCTGAACGCATGACGGAGTCAAGCGTTTCAGATTAATCCACAGTGTTAAAAGTTTTTGTTTTATTAAAATGCTTAATCTTTTTTATTTTCTAAAATATCCTGTGGATCGCATGAATAAAATGCTCTAGTCATTATTTTTTATTTTTATATTTTGAATTCTTTGATCAATCTGTTTATTTTAAATTGATCAATAAATTATGAGAGACTAAATAAGAAGGAAAATAAATGAATCACCAATCGAAAATAATAATAATTTTATCATATTAAATACAAATTACATATTTAGATTAAATAAAGAATTAAATGGAATGATTTTTTTTTATAAAAATTCATTTGAGAATATTTAAATCAATAAATCGAGTAAAAATAATTAAGAAATAAATAAATAATAATATGTAAAATATCTTTAAAAAAATTAAATATACCAAATAAATGAAAAATACCTTTTACTTTATTTTTGAAATTAAAGTTTATTAAACTAAATATAAGAGATTAATCCTATTTGTAACAAAAATATCAAGGTTTATAGTAATAAAATTTAAACAATTTAAATTAAAAATTAAAAAATTCTAGAAAAACATTTAGATAGTGAATTTTGTTGAACGAGTAGATTAGTTAAATCCGTTATAGGGATACTGATAAAAATTATGAAAAAAATTATATAAGTGGGCACACTAGTTCCAGACTTGAAACCTTGTAGTAACCCCTAATTGGTGTCAGGTTCTTAAACTTATATTAAAAATATTATCACTAAATTTGGGCATTTGGTCTAGTGGTATGATTTTCGCTTAGGGTGCGAGAGGTCCCGAGTTCAATTCTCGGAATGCCCCATTAATGATTTTTATGTATGTTTATTAATTTTCAATTAACTTTATATATATGTTTAAATTACAAAAAAAATAAATCTAGAGAAGAGTTGATTTTGATTGGTATTTGAATTTTTGAATAATGTTTTTGTTATTTTGTTTTTGGCTTCGATTATCCTAATACCAATTATATTAGTTCATATTTTCTTTATATATGTATTATATAATATTAAAAATATTTTATGATATATTTATCTTATATTTTATAAAATATTACATTACATTACATTATATTCTTCACTTATATCACCGAACCTATATTTAATATTTCTTTGTAGCTATTTAATATATTTTATATTTAATCAATTTTTACTATTTGAAATATAAATTTATTAAGTTAAGTTTTATTAATAGACCAACATCTTAATAATAACTTTAGTTTATTTTTTCAGCAGCGTAAATCTAATTTCCTAAAATTATTATATATATATATATATATATATATATATGTATATATACTTTATATTTTTATATGTAAGTTATTTATTAATCCATAACGACATATAACTGAAATATTTTTTAAATCAGTTTTTATCAACAAATTAATTACTAAATTAACATAAAATATAAAATATAACAATTTAATTATTTTTAAAATTTATAAAATAATATAAATATTATAAATTTATAATATATATATATATATATATATATATATATATATATAATATGACAATTTTATTGTAAGAAAACTAATTTACATTATGCTTTTAATTTTTAATATTTTTATTGACTTAAGTTTGAAAAGAAAAGTTAACCTGTAAACATTTTTTTTTAGTATTAGATTATATTCCACTAGTAGGATTTTTAATTTGAAATTTCCTGGTTAGCTTATAAAACACAAAGATTCCACTTCTTTAACAATTCATATTGAGAATACTTTAGACTTATCATGGAACTCTAGCAAATATTTTCCTTCACGATAAAGGTACGATTTTCATAAAAAGTTTAATACTATCAAATTCTTTAAATCATGAGATGGACGCATTTTTAAGGATTACTAATTTCAAAGCTTACATAGAAGCTTACATCACTATTACTTTTGTCAACGTCCAATTTTGTCTTGCTGAACTTTATTTTAAAAGTATTCTAAAAAAAGGTTTTATTTTTATCATTTATCTTTAAAAAAATAAAAAAACTAAATTAAAAATAATAAAAAAAGTAAATAAAATAAAAAGTAACAATACAGATTGAGAGAAGATCTCTGAAGATTTTTTTACCATCATGTTTTCTTTCTCAAAAATAAAAAGATTTAGGAAGTGAAGAGACATGAGATTTCTTGGAAAATGAAGAGGCATGGTTTCTTGGAAAGTAAAAAGACATAGTTTCTTGGAAAGTAAAAAGGCATAGTTTCTTGAGAAGTAAAAGGGCTGGTTTCTTGGTAAATGGAGGGATGAGTCTCTTGAGAGGTGAAGAGATAGGAGTCTCTGGGGGAGATATAGAATACAAAAAAAAAAAGAAGAAAAAAAGGAGAAAAAGGAGAGAGATCCCAAACCATCATCATCCTTACCGATGAAATCACCTCCAAGTTTCCTTTGAAACCTCACAACCAACCACTCACCCACAGTTTTCCA
>Ga0209489_102013_pt1 | contig 41847 bp, 23 predicted proteins | sample SiratrowhiteBW_FD_187527 | JGI IMG/M metagenome (GOLD analysis project Ga0209489, IMG submission 187527) | Root nodule microbial communities of legume samples collected from California, USA - Siratro white BW (SPAdes) (version 2) | ecosystem: Host-associated > Plants > Roots > Nodule | place... | reverse complement strand
AAAAAAAAAAAAAAAAAAACAATGTTAGGATGAAAATAAATTGTCAAATATACAAAAAAACAAAGTAGAAATTCAGTGTTTTCGGTTTAAAAGAAATTAAAAAAATGAGATAAAAAATTGAAACATGAGTATAAGTAAGAATTAATTTAGGAAATTTTACCATTTTCCAAAATTTATTTCTAAGTTGAACTCAACCTAATAATACCCAGTGCGATAGTATGATGGATTTAAAATACTTTCTTATAATAAATTTCAATATCATTTAAATTTAATTTAATTCTACAAAACTGTTAGCTTGTAAGATGATATTTATATTTACTTATATATTATTATAATTTGACTTTATTTTTAATCTATATAAACATTTTCAACATTCATTTCAAATCATATAAAATATTTGTAAGGATAAAAGTATATATAAAAAATATTTATTACAAGTCATGCACAAAGGACTGTTTTACTGGTCCAAAACTTATCTTTTTGTTTGAAATAAACTTTTTGAATTTAAGTTTGATTTATTATTTTATAAAAATGATCTTATCCTATTTTAACTCTTACGATACTAAAGGGTGAAGATATTTCTTATAAAATAATTTTGACTACAGTTTTTTTTATTTAAAATATAATATATGTTAAAATGTATTGTCAAAGTGGCGGACAATGTCAAAGTATCATTATTATGGGATGTGGTCTTTTTGACCGACACAAATGCTTAGGAAGCATCCCCCAATGTCCATGTATATAAAATGAATTATTTTTATGGTCAAAAATTTTTATGTATGTAAAATAGAATATGAGGTCAGAAGAAGTTGATTTATGATCATATGATTGAATGTACTATGATGATTTAATACAATGTATCTTAAGTTTACACGTTGGAGCTATGGTTGATGATTGAATGTGCTTAAATTTTATATTTAAATTTTTCTTTAATAGAGAAGAAAAGAAATCCAAACATCAAAATTACTATCTCTATAGAAGAAGACTTTTTTTTTTTATTATCAATGAGGAAATTTTTATGATATCTTGAAAAAATTATTTTGTTACCTTAAAAAAAAAAACATTTTAATTGAAATGCGGAATGTTTTCAAACGAGTTATTATAAATGAGTTGTAGTAAATCACATTGAAACAGTGACTAACAATTCATTGGAAAAAGTTTTCTAAAACTTAAATGAAGAAAAGATGAAAAACATGACATAAAACAAAGTATGTATAACATTTGGACTATCATTGTAGAGTGTGGTCTTCTAAGTTCTATAATTGCACCTAATTTTCAAAGTACAGTTTGTTGATGGTGAGTTGAATATTTGAACTTCCTCTCCCAACTCATGTTACACACCGACACATTTTCTTTGATGTTCTTCCACCCCAAAATCAGCCTTTTAAATGGACATCAATCGTGTAACACTTCTTATTATCATCAACTCAACTAATTATAATTAAAGGGTGTTGTTTAATGAAAATTTAAAAGGACATGTAAGTTGAATTGAGCTTAAATATATCAAATAATAATAATTATTGTACTATACTAAACAACTACTTGAAAACACTTTGAGAAAACCAAACTTAAATATAATTTAAGATAACATGATAATGTAAAACAGATATTAATTCAAATGATTAATATAAAATCGTTTTACTAATCACATATAATTCTAGATTTTAATAAATAGTAATTAAGTCTATAATTTTTTTTATAAATATTACTATCTTTATTACACACCTAGTTACATCTATTCTAACTTAAAAGTTAGTTTGTTCTTGCAAGTATCTCCATGGAGACTAAGATTAAATACAAGTTATTGTTCTTGTAACTGTCTCCACGCAAACTAACATCGAAGAAAAACAACAATAATAACATTAAAGCGACTTTTTTTAAAAGTCAAATTGATTCCAAAAAGTAAATTCTTGTCATGAAAATTACAAACAGCTAAAATTTGATTTTTTAAACATATTTTAGAAAAAAACAATACTTAAAAACGTATTTGGGAATAATAAAGCCATAAATTAGTTTTAGAGTATTAATTTAATTATTCATACAATAAAACTAATTTTTTATCATTATAAATTGTACTGTAACATTTATTATTTTTACATTAACTGTGGATGGTCTATATAGGGTGTTGTTCACTTTTCACACCTATATAACACTTATATATATAAGTATCCCGTAAATATTAATGTCAACCTAACGTTTTCCTCTATATAAATGCAAAACGTTATTTTCATATTACTGGTCATGTGAAACATACACTTGTTTTTATTAATAAAATATTATATATTAATAAAATAATAATATATATATTGCTGTTAAATGGAGGTAGAAAGTGAACAGTAACACCATCCTGTATAAATAGCCTTTGAAGGGAAGACAATGCACCATGATCATCAGTTATCTCTATATTCCTAAGAAAACACTCACTCTTTGAATCCTCTTTTGCTCTTTCGCCTTCCATGGAAACCACTGGCAGCATGAACAACACATGCAGCAAGGTTGTCGGAAGCACCCTTGGCCACCACCTTGCGCGGCGTCTGGTTGAAATTGGTGTGAAGGATGTTTTCACCGTCCCTGGAGACTTCAACCTTACCCTTCTCGATTATCTGGTAAGTGAACCTGAGCTTAACCTCATAGGGTGCTGCAACGAGCTCAACGCTGGCTATGGTGCTGATGGCTACGCCAGATACAAAGGTGTGGCTGCCTGTGTGGTTACCTTCAACGTCGGTGGCCTCAGCATTCTGAACGCCGTTGCCGGTGCTTACAGCGAGGATCTTCCGGTGATATGCATCGTCGGAACTCCGAATTCCAACGACTATGGTACGCAAAACATTATTCATCACTCCATTGGGGTGCCAGATTTCAGTCAAGAGCTACGTTGCTTTCAGCCTGTTACTTGTCACCAGGTACAGAAACAAAATGTTCCAATTAAGGAAGGATAACCTAATATATTAACAGTTAATGTTTACTGCATAAAGAAATACTTATATTTTATTTTGTTATCCTTAATATTTTAACAACTTCTTCTCTTTTTTAGGGAAGATAAAATTTAAAAGGAAACGATGATACAATGATACTCCAATAAATTTATACAATTTTACACTCACTATTTTATCTTTTTCTTCTCTCTCTTTTTTCCTCATCATTATAAAAGTTTATTTTTTAATTATCAAATTAACCTTTAAAATGGGTTCTCAAGTGGTTGTTCAAAATTCTTTTTGCCTCGAGTTTCAACTTTAAATACTTTAAAACATATTATACGATTTTTTTCCATCAAATTTTAGTCAATTATACTCCCTTTATTTCTTTCAAAAGTTTATTCTTTTGTCCTTAAATCTAGTCTATTTAATCACTAACTATTGTAACTTCGAAACCTTACTTTCTTTAATAGTTTAAATTTTACTTCCATTAAAAAAATACTCATAAGATGCTTGTTTAAATAAAAGCATGCATCGTCCATATGAGTGGTAGTAGAATTATAATATGTATCATTACTTGTTACTGTAATTTCAGGCTGTAGTAAACAACTTGGAAGATGCACATGAAGCCATTGACACTGCCATTGCAACTGCTCTGAGAGAAAGCAAGCCTGTGTATATCAGCATAGCCAGTAACTTGCCAGCCATCCCTCACCATTCCTTCGTTCATGAGCCTGTCCCATTTTATTTGACTCCCAAGTAATAATAATCAATTAATATTTCGTTTTCTCATAAAAAATTTAACTCATTCATGCAACGTGTTTCTTGTTGGTTTGGTTCTTATTCTTTCCGTTAAAACCTAACACTAGCTCGTGATTTCATGGAAAGGTTGACTGATGAAAGGTGTTTGGAAATTGCGGTGGAAGCGACGGCGGAGTTCTTGAACAAGGCAGTGAAACCAGTGATGGTGGGAGGGCCAAGGTTGCGGATGGCGAGGGCTAGTGATGCTTTCATGAACATGGTAGATGCTTCGGGTTATCCCTTTGCAGTGTTGGCTTCAGCAAAAGGGATGGTGGAAGAACATCATCCCAACTTCATTGGCACTTACTGGGGACAAATCAGCACTCCCTTTTGCGCAGAAATTGTGGATTCTGCAGATGCCTACCTTTTTGCCGGTCCAATATTCAATGACATTATCACTTTAGGGTTCTCACTACCCTTTAAAAAGGAGAAGGCAATTGTGGTGTTGCCTAATCGGGTAATGATCCCAAATGGACCTGCCATTGGGTGTATTTCAATGAAGAACTTCTTTGAAGCACTCACAACACGCCTTAAACGCAACACAACTGCTTTTGACAACTACAAGAGAATCCACGTCCAAGATGGTGCTCCCATTAACCCTAACCCAAAGGAAGAATTAAAGGTCAATGTCTTATTCATGCACATACAGAACATGTTGTCCCGTGACACTGTTGTGATTGCTGAAACAGGAGACGCTTGGTTTACGTGTCAGAAGTTGAAACTACCGCAAGGCTGTGGGTAAGTGATCTGTATATTGAATTAAGAATTCAAGAAAGAGACTAACATATTAGGTTTACAGGTATGAGTGTCAGATGCAGTACGGATCAATAGGTTGGTCAATTGGTGCAACTCTTGGTTATGCGCAGGCTGCTCCACACAAGAGAGTCATTGCTTGTCTTGGTGATGGTAGTTTTCAGGTGATCCAATCTCACTTGCTTTCACTTGTATCATTGACATAGCATTATATATCTCTTTAATTTCTTATATTGAAGAACGGAGAGGTTACAAATTTGTATAATAACATGTCTAACACTTTGGTTTTGAGACTGAGTATAATAACCAGATTGTGAATTTATAAACGATTTAGGTTTGAAACTGGCTTGCAGATGACAGCACAGGAAGTGTCAACAATGTTACGGTGTGGACAAAATTGCATCATCTTTCTAATTAACAATGGCGGATACTCTACAGAGATAAAGATCCATGATGGACCTTACAATGTCATAAAAAACTGGGACTATGCAGGACTGGTGGAAAACATAGACAATGGTGAAGGCAAGTGCTGGACCACCAAGGTGAGTGAGATATTCTTAAAAAAACACTTAGAATTTGGAAACTTCTATGAAACTTTGGAGTTCAATGAAATAAGTTTAAAAGTAATATAAGATTTTAATAATTAAAATGGAGAGATTTATGAAGTTGTAATGGTGTGAAATTATGGATGTATTTGAAGGTGCACTGTGAGGAGGAGCTAACAGAAGCAATAAAGACAGCAATGGAAAGCAAAGAGAAAAGGCTATGTTTCATTGAAGTGATAGTTCACAGAGATGATACAAGCAAGGATTTGGTTCAGTTGGGATCCAGGCTTGCGGCTTTTAGTGGTCGCCCACCTAAGGATGCCTAAGATTGCAAATTAATTGCCAGATCTTAACATATTATTCTATTGTTTAAAATTTATTTACATTTATATTTATTATCACCCAAATATAATGTTTTATCATTAAAAACTGTCATTAGCCCGTTGTTTGGAAAAAAAATTGATTATGACAAATGCTTTTATACTAAGAACGTAGACTGTGGAGGGCTAGGTTCATGTTTACTTCTATGAGTTGTATTAAATAAATAGAAAAGAGCATTGTTTGATAGGTTTGATTTCTCGGTAATTTTCCTCTTTGTATTTTTATTGGTTTGTAATTGGTATTAAGTACAAAGAAAAGGGTGTTTAAGTGGTTTCTTCTATTTGTAATACGGTAGATTTTATTTCTAATTCTACATGTTCAATGTTGTGGTGTGTATTTTTGTTAAGGTTTTGCTTGTTAAAGGGAATTACTCTTATTTAATGCTACTAGTTGGCTAAAAGTAAAGTTTAAAGTGAGAAAATTTCTAGTCACATTTTCTTAAAAAAATAAATATTTGATTACAGATTTTACTACTTAATCATTATTATTGTGAATTTTTTATTATCTGTGGATTTTATTTTCAAAATTTTTATATTTTCGTATTTTATCACCTAAGTGTTTTTTTTTTTTCACGTTTTACAAATTAACACTCACTTTATAAACACATCTTATATAAACAAACCATCGTTATTTTAAGAGGACGAAAAAATAACATTTTTCCGGAGACTCATTACAATGTAAGTACGTAAAAAAAACATAATAGTAATATATGACAAAAACGCTTATGCTATAATATTTTTTGCAAAATGGTAACTTTTAATAATAAAATCTGAGATTAAAAATAAGAAAATTATAACATAATATTAAATTGTCTAGTTTAATCTGAGACATACTTTATTTGTCTTGAATATGAATAAAATAATTACACTAATGAAGAATGCTAGTTAAATAATTACAATAATATTTTTTTTTCTTATCTTTCTTTCCCAAAAAATATTAATGGAAAATTTATTAAGATGAATTTAAATAAGTTTATCCATCTAAAATAATAAAAAAAAATTCAAATATTTTGTTATTTATTGTGATAAAATATTTAAATTTTAAACAAATGTTGTTGCATTTGCAATTTTAGAATATAGTCACTATTTTTTTTTTCTTTTCTGAAGATAAAGAGGTCCGTTTATACATTGCTATTATTAATTATTAATTGTTCATTGTTATTTTTTTAAAATTTATCTGCCTGAGTTTTTATGATTTTAATACATTACTTAATATTAAAACTTATAAGATTACCTACTATCAATATAACCATGACTTTAATCATAATCATATCAATAAATCAGGAATAATTTTTAAAGCACTGATAGCATCTTGTATGGTTGAAGAAAGAAGAAACGTGTTCATATATAAATGGCAGCATTCACAAATATTGCATTTCAGTACTGTAAATCTAAACAACAAAGTGATGAATAAAAGAATAAATATAAATGAGGAAGTGTGGATTTTCAAAACAAATTAAGAGATAGGCAATTTTCCTTCACCCCACATTTGCTTCCTGCAGCCATTGTATTTTTAAAATACCAATCCTACCCTCGAGGTGTAAAAATGGCTTTAGATTTAACATTTTAGAATGAATTTTAGAAGATGTAAAAATGAATTCTAGAATACTTTTTTCGAATACATGTTCCGAAAATCACGTTCCAAAAACATGTTATAGAATTAATTTTCCGTAATTCAAGTATTTTTATCCATCAAATATTTGTCTGAAAATGAAATTTCGTAAGATGTTTGAAATTTCTTTTCTAAAAACGAAAAAGAAAAACTCTGCACCTATACCTTACAGTGACACCTCAAATTATTTTATAGCACGGCACCTCAACCGTTCAACAACACCAAATAAGTTAGAGGGGTACATCTGTCCTTTTCTCTTATTCCTGAGGTGCAGAAAGTAATCGATGGGTGTAGGAAGCAACTGCCTAAGAGTTAAATAGATTTAAATGAGCCTGAGCTCAAAACCAAGCAATAATGAGTAAGCCCAAACACTTCATGCACTGGTAATTCAATAAATGCTGCAATATTATGGTACTATTATCAAACATTGCCCAAATATAACCAACATCACCAGAGAAGCATAATAAATAAAACTTTTAATGCATAAAATATTATTTTATTTAATATTAAGGAAAACTACAGAGTTTATCTTTCTTCAATTTATAGTTTAATCAAATTTACTTCACTAACTACAAAACAATAGAATTCTTTAAAGGTGAATTTTGAGTGTGTGTTATGGCAAAGGAATGTGTGGATGAAAGAGTTGGAAGCAACGCGGCAGAACAAGTACCATGCAATCCTCAAACACTTTTTCTCTTTCTCTTTCAACCATTTTGGCAGTCTTATAAATCAGCAACACCAACCAAAAACAAATTATGAGAATGCACAGTGTTCATGATTCAGCTTGTGCATATAATGGAAAAACATATCTAATTCAGTGGGGAAGTTTTCAATATGGGTTGGCCCAACCAAATCAGATGTGACTTCAAGAATCACATCTACATCTCTATTGGTCGCATTTGTTTTTTTTCCCTCATTTATTTTCAAATGTCCTACACCTTTCTCACCCAAATATAAAACAAAAATGGACAAAACAAATCTTATCAACTAACAAATCTTTAATATTCTTCACTCTTCACTTCAAAACTTCATCCTTTTCACCCAATTCAAACATTCATCCCTTCAAATCAAATATCTTTCACTAACCATACAATCAAACTAATTCCTCATTTTTTCCTTATTATTTTTTTTATCATAAACTAAAAACCATGCAATTTGAGGAATCTATTTCGTGGTGAAAAGCAGCTAAAGTACACCCTAAAGAGACAAACGTGACCCATGTTCATCCAAACTCCAAAATATTTCAAAAAGTTATTGTTTTATAGAAGCTGTAAGTTGTAGAAACACAGTTCGTAAAATCCACAGGGATGCAGAAGTACAGTTTTGTAGTGCACTTATCCTAAGCCAATCATTCATGTGTAATTCCCAAATATACCAAACGGTTATTACAAATCTCAGTTGTTGTGAAAATGCCAATTGTCCATGTTGGTATCAGTACGACAAAACATATGCCACAAATTACACTCATTTTGCCTTCCATTCACGCCACTTGTTTTTCCTTTCACTTTTACTTCTTCAAAATTTATCCTCATTCACAGGGGAAAAGAAACATATGTTTATGCTAACTAAGAGGTTTCTCTTTTTACTTTGACTCTGATTAAACATAGAAAATCCGAATGGTGGGATCATTGGTAATCAATTGGCTATATCGTAAAGCCAAAATCCTGTTACTGCAGACCAATTTTCATGTTCAAAGGTATGAGGTTGTGATGTATGAAATTCAGTAATAAGAAACTGAGCTGAAAAAGAAGAGACATGTATGGTCAGTGGTCACACTGGTGAGGCATAGAGAAACTGAAAACTATGTCTTTAAGCATTGACTTGGAGAGTAGAAATATTCAAAGCTGCAAGAAACACAAACTTAGATTATCATTCACAATAAAACTGACTGTGCCCATTTCACCACAGCCTGTAAGATTCAATTTTTTTGAGAAGAAACCGACAATTTCAACATGACTAATAATTCCAAGTTTCCAACCATCCCATGTGGCTCCCTCCTCCTTTCACTGAATTCTAGTCACTCTGCTCTTTTTCTCTGCCCCCTCTCCTTTCTCAGTTGAAGGTACTGTCCCAACAAAAATCTAGAGCAGTGCATTCTGTGAATCTGGTTTTCAGCATGTGGGAATCTGAGAGTGAGTCAGCGTCAGCACACAAGTATGGGGGTGGACTTCTCACTTCAAGTAACCATGGTGTCAAGACAGAAGGATTTGTACAAAGAGGAAACTCTTGGTATGTCAGATGCATAATTATTACAGAACCTTTTGAAGTTGTTACAATTCTTGTGAATCGAAATTGTAGGACACAGACAGAACATAAGATTGGAAGTTCTGCTAGTATTGTTTGTACTATTAGTTTATCCATTCTATGTCTTGAACAAGCTTCATTTATAGATAGAGCATGAAAGCTGCCTAAAAATATTGTCTCTCCATGCAGGTATGTTGCTACTGATATTCCAAGTGACTTCCTAGTTCAAATTGGAGAAGCTAGCTTCCACTTGCACAAGGTAGCTATCTTATTTTTCTTTCCAATTTCATGATTTCCTTTGTTCTATATCAAGTGATCAGAAATCATTCATTTGCACCATTGAATTTTGTGTTTTTTCTCACTTCTTTGGTGTGAAAGTACCCCTTGGTATCTCGAAGTGGAAAGCTGAGTAGAGTCATATATGAAACGCACGACCCAGATTTGAATAAAATAGTTATGGATGATATCCCTGGTGGGGCAGAGGCTTTTGAGCTTGCGGCCAAGTTCTGCTATGGAGTTGCTGTTGATTTAACAGCAGGCAACATTTCAGGGCTAAGATGTGCTGCAGAGTATCTAGAAATGACTGAGGACCTAGAGGAAGGGAATCTTATATTCAAGGCAGAGGCTTTTCTTAGCTATGTTGTTCTGTCTTCATGGAGAGACTCCATAGTAGTGTTGAAAAGCTGTGAGAAGCTGTCACCATGGGCAGAGAACCTTCAAATTGTTCGCAGATGCAGCGAGTCCATTGCTTGGAAAGCTTGTGCTAATCCCAAAGGGATAAGGTGGTCCTACACTGGAAGACCAGCGAAAATTTCTAGCCCTTCATGGAATGACATGAAGGAATCAAGCCCAAGTAGGAACCAGCAGGTTCCTCCTGATTGGTGGTTTGAAGATGCCTCAATCCTTAGGATTGATCACTTTGTTAGAGTCATCACTGCCATTAAGGTAAAGGGCATGAGATTTGAATTGGTTGGTGCTGCAATAATGCATTATGCAACTAAGTGGCTACCGGGGTTGATCAGTGACATGGCAATCCCAGGTGATGAAGCAAGCAACTGCAGTGTGAGTAACAGTAGTAGTAGTGGTGGCAGTAGTTGGAAAGGGGGACTTCACATGGTTGTGATTGGAACGAAAGAGGACAGTTCAAGCGTTCAAGCTAGGGAGCAAAGGATGATCGTTGAGAGCCTTGTGAGCATTATTCCACCTCAGAAGGACAGTGTCTCGTGCAGTTTCCTTCTTAGGCTCCTGAGAATGGCAATCATGTTAAAGGTTGCACCTGCACTGGTCACTGAATTAGAGAAAAGGGTGGGAATGCAGTTTGAACAGGCTACACTGGCTGATCTTCTGATTCCTTCTTATAGTAAAGGAGAAACTATGTATGATGTGGATCTTGTTCAGAGGCTGTTAGAACATTTTATTGTTCAGGAACAGACTGAAAGTTCGAGTCCTACCAGACAGTCCTTTTCTGATAAACAACATATGGGAATGGGAAGTATCCTAAATGCCAAGGCAAGAGTGGCAAGGCTTGTTGACAGTTATCTTACAGAAGTTTCCAGAGATAGGAACCTTTCCCTCACCAAGTTTCAGGTACTTGCAGAAGCCTTGCCTGAGTCAGCTAGGACCTGTGATGATGGACTTTACAGAGCCATTGATTCCTATCTCAAGGTAATTTCTTAGCAAAATCATATAAAAGGCATTTTTTTTTTTCACTTTTTACTTATACACAGAAGATTAGTTTTGTAATTTTAGTGTTACAATTTGTTTTCAATTGCCTAGAATTGCACTTCATTATGCTAGGAATTTTGGTAAAACACGCACGGTGAAATTTGAAATAAAATATAGGATTTGATGGTACCTTAGCAATTTAACATGCCTCTTGTTCTCATCACAACAAAGGGAAAAGTTAATTGGTGGATCTTTCTTTCATTGGCAATACATTTGATTTATTAAAACAGTATTCCTGATCCTCACATAAACAAGATGTCTTGTATGTGGTGATATTTACGATATCACAGATTTACGATATAAAATTAAATAACTCCATGGTCAAATGAGATTCTTCTTTTTGTACATAGACAATCACAAAGGTAGGTTTTGCTTTTGTTGGTTTGGCAAAGATGATAATAAATAAGAAATTGTGAGAAACTTTGTGGACAAGTGATTGACTAATCTGTAGTGATAGGTGAGTTGATACATGTTAGGTACTTAAGTGTGGTTTTATATTGAATAAAATTGAATAAAAATGAAAAAGTTAAATGTACTTTTCTTATATATTTAGCCCTTTTGTCTTATATATTTAGCTCTTTTGTCTTATTCTTATTTGTTTTTTTCGTGTTTCTTCCCTCTATTAGTACTTTTTTTTGATGGATTTCTGGTGCTGAACTTTTACATGTGTAACAAACTAACAGGCACATCCAACACTTTCTGAGCATGAGAGGAAGCGACTCTGCCGTGTAATGGACTGTCAGAAACTCTCAATTGATGCATGTCTGCATGCTGCCCAAAACGAAAGGCTTCCACTAAGGGTTGTAGTGCAAGTTCTATTCGCGGAACAGGTCAAGATAAGCAATGCACTAGCCACTAGTTCTGTGAAAGATGTTGAATCTGAGAGCCATGCAATGCTAACAAACCGGAAAACACTTCTAGAAGGGACACCACAATCATTCCAAGAAGGATGGACGGCTGCTAAAAAAGACATCAACACACTAAAGTTTGAGCTTGAGAGTGTGAAAGCCAAGTACTCGGAGCTTCAAAATGACATGTTCAGTTTGCAGAAACAGTTTGACAAGATGGTAAAGCAGAAGCATACTTCTGCATGGACCAGTGGGTGGAAGAAACTCAGCAAACTTGGAAGGACGACAAATGTAGTAGAAAATCAGGATGATTCTCCTAAAATCCCAGATTCGATAGAACAAACCAGAAAGCCTGCTAGAAGGTGGAGAAACTCCATATCCTGATTCCTGAAATATGAGAATTCTCAATTTCTTTGAAACTCATTCTTCTTCCCTCTTTCACAGCAATTTCTACAATATTCTAGCTAAATTGTAATTTGTCATCGAAGCTAATCATATCTTTCAAGTGTGAATTCTACTGGCACTTCAATCACGACCAAGCCACCTTTTTTATGCTGTTTTTTCATGGAAAAAAAAAATTGTGTACATATTTTGAACATTGTTGGCTTTTATTTCTGATGCACTAAATTATTATATACAGATAAGACTTTGAGAAAGAAGATTATATTAAGACAATAATCAACGGATATTAGACCAATCAAAGTAAAGAGGAGGACTTAAATACAATACTAATTTTTGTGTTGTAGCGAATAGAATCAAGCAGTAAAAAGAGAGAATAACAACAAAATGTTTGTAGATATATAGAGTTTTTAAGATAAGAAAGTGTCCAGAATCAGTGAACTAGAAGGGAAAAAGAAACATGATTAGATATTCCAACATAAATCATGTCATCTTGCATAAAAACAGTGGCACAGTTGTCATGTGACAAGACAAAAGAGTTCCACGAGTCCAAATGGGCAACAAGTAAATCTTGCAGTGAGATTAGATGACTGTGAAGGATTCTTTAATGCTTTCATCATCAACTACAGTTTACCACCATGACAAGGGATTATCATGTCATGTGCTTGAAGTGAAAAACCAATCAATGGCTTAGAACATATCACGACACCAACCAGGAATTGAAGGGTAAACTTTAATCTGTTAATAATTATCTTTCAGTGGTAGTCTTTTTCTTCAATCTATTTGAATCTAATAATGTTCCTCTCTGGGCTCATTTGGAATAACTTTATTTGGCATGAGAAGCACAACCATAATATACATAATCACTGATTTTCCAACCAACTGATAATTACAGCCTCCAGTTTAAACAGTCGGTGCCAAGAACCATTTCTGCTAAACAGTTGATTAGATATTATTCATGAGATTCCTGAAGCTGTCATTGCACTGCATTTTGGCCAATATCAATGTCAAATGCTTCATAATTGTTGCATGTTGTGCTAGTTTATAATACATAATTTCTAATAAAAAACTTAACAGAATAATATGCCTAATTTAAAGTTGAACTATACCAAACATCAATATATTGCAGATAACATTATGTCATTTTAAATATTTTTAAATATGGTATTTTTTTAATTTTTAAATAATTTCAGGCGGAGTTTATAATTATCATGAGTGAAGTATTATTGTATTAGTCTTTCAATTATTTTCATTGTCAAATTAATCTTTTAAAGTTGCAAAATAATTATTAAATTTGTCCTTTACCTATTAAGATTGTCTTTAAGAAACCAATTTTGTAACAAAAATTGTTAGAAGAAAAGCGCTAAGTGGTACCAACCGATTTTGACAAAACACACAAAAACACGTGAATCTCGCATGTTTTCTGTCAAATTTCTCCTTTCTTTTCTTCCCCTTTTAATAATTTAATTTTCGAAACCAGATAAAAAAAAAATAGTAACTCTCGTACTTGTTTTAATTAAAAAAATGTACTAAGTAGCATGTCTATGTTAAAAAAAAAGAAAACCTACACTAGTATTTGAAAAATCAGTTTTGAAAGTTTATTTTAAATTTTATATATACATACATATATTTAATATATATATTACATTTCTAGTATCAATACTGTCACTATTATTATTAATATCATGGTCTTAATGATGAAAGATTTCTCGCTATTAATCATCTGCATTATTACTGTAACCATCACAGAACATTTACTTAAACTAATTTTAAAATATAAAAAATTAAACTAAGTTATTTTAAAATTAAAAAAAAAATAGGAGTAAAGTTAATTTTTAAACTAAAGCCTAAATGTTAAAAACTAAAATGATTTAAATTTTTAAAAAATTCAAATAAAAATCACCCAGAAGGAAACCTAAAAGGTAAAATTCGATAAATCCTGCTTCCAAAATTTCATTTAGAAGCCTTAATTATTATTATTATTTCAAATTAAAAATTCATTTTTCAAATTGAAATTCTTTTTGCGCTAATTTAATTTCATATGAATTGAAAACTTTCCAAACTTTGAAAATTATTTTCATTTGTGTTTTTATTTTCATTTTTAATTACAAAATTATGACTCATAGCGTGCATTTATAGGTAGCGTCTTCATATTCATGGTTCACTAGTTGGTCAACTACGAAACATCTTTTTCTCATTTATTCATTTGGATTATTGATTTCATTATTTCTTGCAAAAACTCGAGAAAATAAAAAGTAAAGTAAAATGGAACCAGTGGGAAAATTTTATAACAACTAATAAAACAGAAAATGTCTTAAGCTGTTAAATGGTTAAATAAATTTGGGAAGGGTAAGTGTATCTTAGAACTCCTTATTTATGCATTTGAACATTCTCAAGATTAGTTTTAATCCAAGCATCTTAAGAGATTGCTCTTTAACTTTTTGAAACATCCTTCAATGATTACAGTAATATTCTCTTTGAACAGACTTTCACATTTCATACATCTGAACTCTTGTTGAAAGTTAGTACAAAAATTATTTCCACTGTTCACGCTTTACAGTTAAAATATCTTGATTTGGAAGTGACGGCATGATTGAGATATTAGTGTTCAATTCATACCAACAAAGCCAAAACTGCCTAGACCAGAGTTCAAGTTCATCATGTCGATTAGGAAGTGTGACGGGACTAAACAAAATAATTAAACTTTAATTTTCACACAATTCCTTATTTCAATCACAACAAGTGTCGTACAACAGAGACAGACACTATTCTAAAGTGTCCAGGACCAGGTACAGGAACAAAAGTTAATTTGAACTTTTGTTTGCATTATTCTGAGAAAAGAATATTGGTTGCATATTTACATGGAAAATGTACTGAAACAGAAGAAGTTAGGAATGATGGATTGGGATGGGAGTATTTAAGTATTAAACAGATAAGACAATGACAAGGAAAATAGAAAAGTATGAAAGCGGAATACACGCATTGACACTCCAATTATTCATACAATCACACAACCGACAGATACATACATAATAGCATCATGAAAAAGAAACCTCGAATACTCAACCCTCCTCTCAATTACAAGGTAGAAAATAGAATCACCTATGATTCCACCCTCAACACGTAAAACAAAGAAACCTTTACCAGAACATGTTGTGTGTATCCAACAAAGGGCCCCAACAAGTCATGATGAAACACCACGCTCCTCTTTCAGGCACGCCACAACATCGAACTTTCTTGGTACTTTATAGTCTACGCTAGCATGATATGTGTACAAGCCAAGCTTGGAAGAGAGGACAGAGCATAAAATCAGGAATTAAAGGGAGGGTGGAAAGTGGGACCCCAGTTACCTAACGCGCATGCATTCAATCAACAACACAATTCAACACTAAAAAAGTGCCCTCATTTACAGCACAACCATCCACTACCATCACCCATCCATTCAATCTCTCTGACCTTTAATCCTCCAAAAGCTAAAAGATCAAATATCTTCCTCGTCAAATTTAAATGCCAAACCCCATATTCAAGTGGCAAAGTCTAGTACCATCTATTGCTGCTTTCGCCCCCTTTATTGCTAAACTATAAATGCACCTCGAGAAAGAGGATCAACCAAACAAGGATGCTAAGTTCAAACTTATAATGCAACAAATCTAATAATTCAACACAACTTTTTTCACCATCAATGTGCCCTTTAACCATTTTGTAACCACCACAATGAGCACTTAGTAATATTTCAGTGTACCAGTTTTGGACATCAGAGATTCCAAGTACTCAATAGTACCATCGATGACTAATAGGGGGTGCTTTCCTTTTGCTCCAGGAATAAAGTTCTCAAGAACTCTCAACAATTTACGGATTTTATCCTTTTTCAATTGAATATCAACATCTGTTGGTTTCTCTTTAGTTTCCCTTGTAGCATACACCTCACCACTACTAGAATAGTTTGATTCGGCATCACTGGCATAGTCACACTTTTTATTTAGCCTTTCGGAACTAGCACTCTCCACAAGTGGTGGTAATCTATTGAATCCACCATCAATTAACTTCTGCCTTTTGTTTGGCCAATCAGTGCTAGCAACTTCCTCCTTCATATCCACAGACTGTTCTTGAATCACACATGTTTTTTCAGTAACCAATGGAGAATGACCTGTACTTCTTACCTCATCATCACCATCATCATCAGAATCATCAGAATAAAGCAAAGCATTGATTTCTTCTGTGTCTTCATGCATTTCGCTTTCTTCATTATCTATACGATCCTTACCAGTCTCTTCTGGTGAACTGTATATGGGCCAATGCTTTAGGCCTATATTAGCTGCTCGTGCTTCCTCGTTTACGTCATAAACTTGTTGAGTAAGTTGGGTAGCAGTAACAATTGGACTCTGGACAAAAGGGAAGACAGGACTATAAAGCAATCTTGTCTTACTACCCGAGTGGTCAAAAACAAGCAACTTCTTCTGCAAACATGCATCTTGCATAGCCCCTCCACTATGTTTTTCGTTCAAACATGGTTCCAAACTGGGATGCTGAAGGAATCCTTGCACTTCATTGGTTTGCTCACTCCTCAAATTTGGGATAGTAGGAGCTGCGAACCCGGGAAATATACTGACAGCAGGGAAGATGCATGTGCTAGAGTTCATGCATGTTGAATGAACCAGCGAGCTGGGCTCCGCTAAGGTGCAGGGGCCATTTAAGTAAGGTGATGGCCAAGCCACGTGCTGTGGGTATGGCCAAGGCCTATGAGCCTTAACCATCCAATTACAAGTGACCTAAAGAACAAAAGAACTGACCGATCAATGCTGATGGTAAAAAACTTGAACCTTTCAGATGTAAAGTTGAAAAGGGCATTTGAAAATACATACCAGTAGATGTTATGGCGACTTGATGTGGGATTTTCAATGACTTGCTGCTTCTCTTAAGAACAAATGACAGAAACAGAAAACTACAAAATTCCAGCTTAAAGAGAAATAAATGCAAAGCAATCTACGTGACAGGCTTAAGCAGATGACGGAAGTACTCAGCCTGCAAAGGGTAAGAAGATATCACTCATAAAATTATCCAATAGCTGATACCATTAGGTCTAGTGATCATTGATCTTAAATTTCTATATGCACAAAAGAGGCATAAATGAAAATTTTCTTCAAACAGCTGGTTTCAAAATCATGGCTACAGTATTATGAAAGAAATGCAATTGCAAAACGCTAAGAATCAGCAATAGGTTACTGACCTGACAATCGTGCAAAGGTTGAAAGCATGCTATCACTCTAACAATAATTGTTGATTCACCTTCAATGCCATTCTCATGTTTCAAAGTCCGGAATCTTGTTTGGCTCGCCGCTTGGCACACCATAACTTCTTTTGGATCCTACCACACTAGAATGTAATGCACACCCAAGAAAAGGCCCCAATGGAATGTGATAATGAAGGAACCAAGCTAGAACTGCAGAAATATATAAGACGGCAACAATACTGAAGACACAAATACCAGGCACTATCCTCACTCCCAATCTTTCAGCCAATTCTATACTTATCTGAAGAAGTTATCAAACAGTTGTTGTCTTCCATGACAGTATTTAAGAATAAGGAACCAAAACCCAAAAGTAACTAAGTAATAGGACTGATGAGACTGGGGACCTATAGAATAACTTTACAATAGAAGTTCAAGCGTATAACTTGACGATATACATCAACCAAAAGACCCAACCACCGCATGCTGATTTCTTCCTGTGTGATCAAGATTCCACAATCACTTAGAGCTTCAGCAAGATGTTATGCCCACAACACCAATTACTCTAAAACAAGACTGAAACAAACTTGATGTTAGCAAACATAGTAACAGCAACGATGAACAATAGCAAAATGTTCTATTCCACATCAGAAAGCATCAATAACCATTGTGACAACCGAAAACTAATTGCAGCAAACAATTCATCCATTCATTTCTTCAAGAAAAACAAAAACTGTAGAAGCCTCGGCTTTCTCTTAAGTTTCTATCCAATTGGGGGAGAGACTAATCTGGCTAAACAAGGAACATAATAAGATTACAGAGAAAGTAACCACCATGTTGTTAACTTGTTCGCAGCTATTTATTACCAATTACTATTTTTAATTCCTTGAAATTTGTAGTTGTTCTACTCAGCGACAAGAAATAAAAAAATAAAAATTCAACTACAAATTTGTCAGTAACCAAAAAAGGTTGTTATTTTAGCCACAAAATGATCCCAATTTAAAAACAAAAAAACACAGAATTTCACAGCCAAGTTCCATGACGGAGATGGTAGTCCCATTTGAATTAAAGGCTTCACCTTTAGCATGATTTTGTGTTACCCAATAACAAAAGATAAGAAAAAATGAGAAGCGAGGAAAAGGGTAATGAGATTTAGAAAGACTTACAGTTGGAGGGATTGGTTGAGAGAAAGAAAGGGAAAGAGAAAAAAGGTTTGAAGAAAATGTGGGAAAGAGGCAGTGGAGGGAGGTTGGGCAGTGTTGTGCATGCCCACCACTATATACACAATCAAATCCCACTTTTGCCCCTCCTTTCTTTTTTCCTTTCCACCTTTTCTCCACCTATGCTATTTTGTTAGGTAAATTTTTTTTTTCTTCAAAAATTCAATTTATTTTTCTGTTTTATCTTTAAAAAATTGTTTTGATTAATATTTAATTATTTAAGAATATATTTATCATATATTTCGAGTAAAAATTGGTCGAAGATATATTTTTTAGTTTTTAGTAGTGAAATTTGATTACATTTTGACTTTAAGTAACATAGAGAAATCTCTTTTGATGATTTCAAACCCAGATTTTTAACCATTATTTATGCATTATTTTTATTATTTGACCCCAACTAATTTTTTTAGAATAACTTCATCTTTCTTGTACATATATGGGTGTTGTGAGTTCAAACATTAACAGTTTTGTGAAATCTTAACTAGTTTTGTGAAATCTTAACTAGGAGTTCTTCATCTTTTAAGGTAGGTTCTTAGCAAAGAAGCTCGAAATTTATTTATCTCTTGTTTTGAAAACATCTTAAGAAGTCTTTCTTAAATGATAAATTTTATTAATTTTGGTATTTACTGACTCAAGAAAAATAAATTTAAAATGTATTTCTATTGATCAAATTATTTTTATTGAATAATCTTTTTAATGTTAGAAAAAGAACTTTGAAACTCCTCACCCAAATAGATAGTGTAATGTGATGAATAAAGAAGTAACAGAAACAGGTTAAAGGTGCAATTGCACCCCAATGAACAATTCTTGCTTTACCAAAGAGTTTGACGGAGTTTTATTACTAATCTCTCAAATTATTTCCTAATCGTATTTTTTAAGAGCTAAATATGTTAAAAACAATGTTAAATATAGAAACATTTTACTTTAGTTCCAATTTCTAGCTTTTATGTTTGGAATATTGATCGTTACCTATTTTGCTATTAATACGACTTAACTTTAAAAATAATTTTTATTACTAACCTAAAAGATGGTATTTTAAAGCAGTGAAAGTTTCTACTTGTGACCCTGTCAAAGTCTAAAACATGTGCCGACAAATGTTATAATTTAAATTTCTAAAAGAATATAAAATGAAAGCATAATTTTCTATAATTAGATGGGCGTAAAATATATATAATTATATTAAAATGACAATAATGATGATTTTTATCATTTAAAAATAATATTTTTTTTTATCAATTATTGGTGTTATATTTTACTTTTAATATTGTTGTTTAATTATCCATCCAAAAGAAGTGAAATCTCTAAATTACATGATCTAACTAGTTGTTATGTAATGATGGAAGATTTGGCCATGATTTTGTTTTGGTGACATGTAACTTCCACAACAGTCCTCATTCAGTGATTGCTTCCCAATCTATGAAGCAAAATGTGAAAACTGCTTAAGAAATGAAATGAATTGATGAAGGTGTCCCTAATTATCTGGCGATTATCAAAGCAGCATATGGTTGAATGGTCATAATTAAAACAATTATGATGATAATAACATTGCCCAAACAAAAGCCAGAGAGAGACAGAAACATGTGCCATTCACTCATGAATAATCTAATACACTCATTAACTTGGTAATTTGTGGTTAGCTAGTCATTGAAATGAAACCAAACTCCATGGCCCAATCGCCCCCACCAAAGTCACCACACTGGCACGAGGTACATGGAACCAATGATGCACCAACAGCATGAACATAAAAATAAGAGAATTATTATGCAAATAGTAGATCATATTCATCAAGTGCAACTCCCATTTTTAGCCCACTAACCACAATCATCCAATCTAACATACTACACCCGTGCATTTCATCAAAAAGCCAAAACAAAGACAACAAAAGACTCCAAATTTATAAAAGGGCAGCACCATTATACCCTCTAATAATTCATGTATATATTGTAGATTATATGGATGGTGCTTTAGTGAATTCCTTGGCCACTTTGAGTTTATACATTGTCAAAACAAATCCATATAACAAGAAACTGTTTTAATTTTACATGACATAATGATAACATTATGATACTGGCTCGATATTTAGATTAGTATTTTAATAAAGCTAAAACTGATTTGGTTCGAGTATGAGTACTTGAGAATTCGAGTGATTGTAGTTTTAAAGTTTTGCAAGAAATTTATTTACAAAATAATTTTACATGACATTTTAATAAGGTGGACTAAAACTGATTTGGTCCGAGTCCGAATATTTGAGAATTCGAGTGGTTGTAAGGTCCGGTAAAAAAATTTATCTACAAAAGATACTTCAATAATTAAATAAGTAAGTGATCAATATAGATAAAAGAACGTGTTACAAACATAAATAATTACTTAGTTGTATAAGCGGAGGTCGAGATTCAGAAATTGTTGAATATAATGAAGTATCAATCTAACATATAAACCTAACTAACTCGAATATATCGGATGAAAGTAATGCAGATACGATTAATCTAATAACTAGTATAGTGGATAAGGATAAACATGCCACAGAAATAATAATAATACCATTTTGCTTGGAGGGGAGGCCACAAGCACCAAATACCAAAATCTATAATGAGGTCTTTCCTTTGGGTTACAGCTACACCAAAGTGCGGTTGGATTTCAGAGACTAGATGCTACAATTCAGGGATTCCTTCGACCTTTTTCATTAAATAACACATACATGAATTGATGGCTTTCTGATTTTATCCCTTTTAAAAGGCAATGGGAAAAAAATATTCAAACCTTTAGCCTCTGCAACATTTTCTTTCCACTTCAAATGATTTTTCAGCTGGCTTTATCAGAACCACTGATAGTAGTTGTCCTAATAAATAGTTTTTCTGAGCAAAACGGCAAATTATTAACCAAAATACTGTTACCATATCTTTGTTCTGAATTGCTCTGCTTGAAACCGACATTGGCAGTATTGGGTAGTTGAATATTGGAATGATTTGCAATGCAAAATTATACTCTTTGAAAACCTTCATCATACTTTAATCATCACTGTATTGAAAAAGATCTTGCATCCTTTCACCATGAAAACTTAGAAGGTCTTGCGATGGGAATGCAGCGTTGACAATTTGAATTATTTTCCCACGTTTGAATATTATATCATGTAATAGTTTGATCCATAATACCAAAACTAAAAATAACTCATTTATTCATATGAACCATGGAAACCTTTTTTTCTAACATGTGCAGAAAACTCAATATCTAAACTAGAAATAACGATTTGCAGAAAACTTTATCCATGATGTCATGATGTCAAAGTTTCAATATTGGAGTCACCACTCTGAGGACTTTACCCAACGCCACATTAGATATTGGTGTCATAATTCTACCAAAAGAGATACTTCTTTAGTTTATATATACTTCTTTATGCTACCACCAAAGCAATGTTTCTTCAAGGGGATTCCCATTTACACCATTTTTTTTTGTTCTTTCATGCTGCCCACATTTTTTTGTATGTCTTTTCTACAAAAATATCTTTGACAGAATTTCTTTAATGCAAAAATTAATACTATAAAAAGTAGTTCTTGTGGTGTAAAACAATTACATTTCCGTTATGTACGTATATCAAATACACAACAGATAACTCTTTTTTTGAAAGATAATTATTTTCATATTTTTGTAAAAAAAAAGGTGTAATAGTAAATCCTTGCATTTAATATCACAGATTAAAAAAGAAAAAAACATCTTCCCGTGGACAGGACCACTTAAAATATTGAGGGTTTAGTGTTCTCGTATAAATGTTACAATTTGAGCAAGTCAAACATTTGGGCTGAAACATTACAAGTAACAAACTTTCAAGTTGAGTTGAAGTATGACAACTACTTCCCACACCCCTCAATTTAAACGACTCAATTTAAACGATTTTCAAAATGAATATTTTACCCTAAATGAATATTTTACCCTTTGTTGAAAGAACTTCCAGGATTATCTATTCTGGAAATTTTTCCAAAACACATTGTCTGAAATTTATAAAATATATTTGAAAACACATTTTCTTGAACAGGATAAAATTTCTAGAATAAGATTTCCAAAACAATATTTCCAAATACATTTCAAAATAAGTGTTTTCAAATAAAACTCTTAGAAAACTTTCTAAAAGATATATAATATCTTCTGACATGCTTTTTACAAAATAATTTTTCCATAACAAGATTACTTTCGCAGCGTTATGAGGATCAATGAGGGGGAGAAGCAGATGGACAATTCGGTTATTTGCAGGTTCAGTGGAGGAAATATAACTTATTGGTGCAATATAGGTTTGCTAGCCCAGTTTTCCCTTTGGCAAGCTTGAGGCAGAACGAGTGATCTATTTTTTAAAATTATAAAAAATAACATTACTCAAATAAATTACTTTTATATATCAAACTAACAAATTATGTCTAAGAGTCTCATTCAATTACTTGAATAGGGTATGTAGGTTAAAGTAAATTCCTCGATCCAGATAAAAAAAATTTTAAAAATATTTCTTAATGACTGTAAATTATTTGTTTTGTGCTATAAAATATTAAAATATAACACATGATGATAACAATACTAACACCCTCACAATGACAGTAGTGGACTCCAAGGATTTTTCACACAAAAAATCGAATACAGGATTAAATAAATTGTCCCACAACATAAAAGACGTAGGTATATACACTATGCAAGTTAACTGTGTTTAGTGTTCAGTGCTCATAGTCCATTATCCGTGGGTGAAGTACCATGATCACTTTTTTTAACTTCTTTCGCTTCTCTACAATAGTAACAAATGATTATTCTCATAATTTTCAAGTCGCTCTATCCACTGGGCTAAGCTAAGAAATTGAAGCAGCAGAAGAGGGAAGAGGGAAGTAGCTCAAGTAAGAGATGCAACCCCGAAGAAAAAGAAAGCCCCGGGGCTGAGGTTGCATCGGAGTGGTGTTCAAGCGACACCTAAATGCTCATGAGATATGCAACACATTACACATCCAAGTATGGCTCACAGCCAAAATAGTGCTATTCTCATGCAACTAGCATAAATATTGGCTTGGAGCAAGAACTCTACCAACAAAAGCAAATGGTGATAACAGTATGCTATTACTGCAGCCTTTCACATGGAAGCAGAAAGAAGCAGAAACTAAGGTGACGCGTTGCCAGATAATATTAATTTGCTGAAGAAATGTGTACGAAATATAACATTAAGGGTTTGAGATCATTCAAGAAGTAATTTAGCATTTCTGTTAAACAACTCTGTAGATATCACTCACTGCATCGGGATACCATTACACATGTCCATGAAAATGGATGATCTTATTCTTGGGGCGGAGACAGACAGACTAACAAGGTTTTCAATTCACACTCAAGACCTCGATTTCAAATTCCAAGACAGAGTTGGGCTGAATTCCCCAAGCAGGAAAGCCACCAGCACCATAAGCATAATCAGGAGTGCACTGCAAGATCATCAACGATGTGAACACAGGGTCTATACAATTCAATCACCCTCCATCCCAAAAGAACCAACAAACAAACAAACAGCTAAAAATTAATAAAAGTACAAGGGGTCCAGCACCAACACATGGAAAGAAACAGCTAATTTATAAAGACACCAACAACAACACTCAGTTGGAATTAATATCAGAAAGAGAGATTGATTTGTGCAGATAAAGGCAAAGCAAATATATGTTAAGGAGAAAACTTCCAAAGAGTGAGAATTTGAGTTACACAAAAGATCCAAGGAGCGATGAGATCTTTCAAGTGGGACCATGTAAGAGAAAGAGTTGTTAGCATTACCCGGAGACGAGCAACTTCACCAATTTGCATGCCAATCACACCTTCATCCCATCCTACAGACACAGATAGTTGAAAGAAAAAGAAAAAGATATTACTATGAATATACATACAAAAAATAGGAATAATTATTATAAAAAAGAATGAATGGGAAGAAAGTAAAAATGATATACCTTTGATGACAGAACCTTGGCCGATTTTGAAAGTGAAAGGGGTTTGGCCAGGATCCTTTGTGCTGTAAGAAAAAGAGTGAGACGAGATATAAATGAAAAGAAAGGAAGAGGGAGAGTTATAAGGAGGGAAATGAAATGGTAATTAGGTAACCTCCAAAATTTCTGAGTGAGGTCACCGTTCTTCCCTGCACATAAATCCACAAAAGTAAGAACATCAAAAAAAAGGGTGCGCTCTAAAAACCGGTGAGAGTGAGATTTAGGGTTTAGAAAGGAAAAGGGAAGAGAAAATGACTAACCGAAACCAGTGCAGTGAACGGTGACGTTTTGACCAGGAAGTGGCTTGGGACCGGTGCCAGGCCTCAACAATTGCTTCTCCACTCCCATCTTCTTCTATGCTTCTTCTTCTCTTCTCTCCTCCTCCCTTCGCTTTTCTCCTTAAACTTCCGTGATCTTCTTTTATACTCCCTCCTTCACCAGATCTCTACTTTCATATCTATCAGTTTTAACAATATACAGTTATCTCAATTTTAGCACATATTTCCTTTTTTTTTAATTATATTTAAAATTATAGTATTTTAAATTTGGTAACTATTTTATATATAAAACTATAAACCACTCAATCATTAGAATAATTAAATATATTTCGATTGGAATTATGATTCTTTTTATATACGAACATTGATTTAAATTATAAGGTACTTACATCACATGTAATATATTAAAACAATAATAATAAATTTATTGTATTCAAATAAATTTATTAAATTACAAATATTAAAATGAGATATCGTGATATTTGTTCTTTTTTTCTAATAATAATATTTTTAATTTAAACTATTACTATAATACTAATAAAAAATTAAAATATAATTTATTGGATAATTTGTAATAATTGTAAAGGCTAAATAAGTTTTTTTAAATATTTTTTCCCTTTTTATATAACATCATATAATATAATAATACGCTTGTTATTAAAATTTTTAATATTAATTTTTTTTATTTGAACTGCATACACAAAATTTAAAAATAACCCCACAAATATTGAAAATAATATAATAATTAATCATGTCCGTAAAACTAAAATAAGTAATAATAAATTAAAAAAAAATTGAAGATAATAAAACATATTAAAATTTAAAGAATAATAATGAAATAAATTAAATAAATTACAAGTTACTTAAGTAACTTATAACTTATCACCTATAAATTCTTAAAATAAGCTAGTTGGAATAATTTATAACTTTTCACCAGTAAAATCTTAAAATAAATTTCTTTAAAATACTTCTTACGAACTATACTCTATATGATACCTAATTCATGAAAAAAAGATAATGTGGACTATTTCGAAGAAAGATACGATTGAGTTGTAATTAATTAACTATTTTTAACAATTTTGCTAACTATTTTTTAAATTTATCTTCTAATTCAAATATGCAAGAGAATTGTAGACAAATTGGATAAAAAAAATACACAATAAAAAAGATTTAATTATATCTTATTATAAATATTAATACATTAAAATTGAATTAAATATTTATACCCATAGTAATTTGATTCATTATAAGAATATAACAAAACATTTTTAGTCTATATTATCAAATATTTACACACCCCCACACAACAATGCAGCTTCCCCACACATCTGTCACATGATGTCAGAGGTGAACTTGTCCTCGTCAATCTATCTCAGTTCCACCGAACTTGCAGAGATTGATCAGCAGTAGCCAGAGTTTGAATCATTGATATGCATCAAAGATATATCTACAGGGAAATGCTCTTTGAGATAAAAAAAAAAAAAAAAAAAAAAAAAAGGTCACAAGTTTTTAAAAGATATGATGTGATAAACAAAAGAAAGATAGAAACAAGAGGTGTATCTAATTGATGGGTTTCTGTGTCATCACTCTTAAACTCACAAAATTTGTTGAAACAAAAAGTAGGAGCATTTCAATGGAACAGAACAAGAACAGAAGAGGTTAAAACCTTACTATACATGACAAAACAATAACAACCTTGTCCCAATAAAAGAATCCTAAATTTATCTCAAAGCAAAGAACATTTGATGGTGGTGGTGGTGGAAGTTAGACACTAAACATAGTATTTAGAAAAAAATGCAAAACCCTTCTGCACCTCACACAAACACTCTCCTGTCTTTCTGTATAAAGTTCAACCTCTCTTGGGCTTTCTTCTCATCCTTTCATTCATAGTCACAAATTTTGTTTTTCTTCATCTTGTCACTGACTCGTCGTCTCTTCTTCCTGGTTCTGGTGGCACGCACCCTTCGTTTTCAGATGAATGCAACTGGGTGATCGTGAATGCCACCGACTGGGTTACCGGATCCTTACAATTGAGGTTGAGAGGACGAGGCAGCTGATTCTCCTTCCTAGATTATTCGCTTTGTTAGTATTTCTCCTCCGCTTTGTAGCAACAACGTAACTGGGCCCCTTCATTTGACGCAATCGATCATTGTTCTTGAAAAAAAATATCATTTTGCTCCATTGGAAATCTCCAAGTGGAGCACCATGAAGAAGCATTTGCACCGTGGAAGAACAATTATTTTAAACCCCCCACCTTTATTGGTTACTAGGATTTCTGATGCGCTAGTTTTGCGCATTTTGTCTCGCTCCTTGTTCTTGGCCTTGGTCCTTGCCTCCTTGCCTTTGTTGGGAACAGTTCTCAAAGGTTTATATTACTCGACGAGTTTTGTTCCCAGAGCCCAGCCCGCTGCATATGGCTCTCTCGATGTGGAACTACTGGATTTGATTTTCGATGATTTCTCCGACGAGGGTCTCCTCAAAGATGATGACAAGGCACTCCTCGTCAACTCTCCCATTCCCAATGGCTTCGACAATGAGATTCATGTTCTCATGGACTCTGATTCGGAGAGAAAGAGGTTGATCGCAGACGAGTCTTACGATTTTGTGTTCACGAATGGCGCTATTGATGCCGAGTTTATTGACCGCGTTCTGAAAATCAACGGCATTGTGGCTTACCCCTTCGGGGCTAAACAGTTAAATTATGCTTTCAGAGCACAAACTAATTACAGAGTTGTTCACATTTTGCGATATGGGTTTGTTATTGTTGCGTTGAAGAAAACTGGGCCAGCCAGTAGGTTGGTAGATTCGGATTCTTCCCCTGAGAGGAATCTTTTGGCCACGGAGACAAAGGCCAAGAGCAAGGTAGTGGCATTGGAGGGTCTTGAAGATGTTCATTTGGAGCCTCCGAGAAAGGCTTGGGTTAAATCGAGAAAGTACTTGAACAATATAAAGGATCTACCTGACCTATGAGAGAGTGAAGAATAGAAATAATGGAAGAACTTTATTGGCTTTGGTGGTTCTATAACGCGCTCTGCAATTACTTGTGGCTCTCTACTATCAAGTGTTATCTGGTGTGTTTAATTTTCAGTTCTTATTGTTTGTTTCTGTCATTGTGTGTGTGAACTTGCGCCTTAGGAGAACTGCAGGTGCCATATTTTTAGGAATTTGTCGCTGAAGTTGTTAATAAGTCTTGTATATTTTTATCTTGCATCAGAGCTAAATTTGTTGCCTTTATGATCAGTCTTGGGGGCCACATTTGCTGATGCTTTCAGAGTGAGATTGAAGTTGTTCACTGTTCAACTCTCTTGAACAATTTATGGACTATAGGACTGTAATCAGAATCCAATCCAGCCAAACTTTGAATTATCAAGTCAGAAATTGACACTGGGAATCCCTGCCAGTTTATGTTTGTCGGCTATTTTTCATGTTAAAAAAGTAATCTTCCATCGTCAGGTCTCTTTTTCCAGTGCCACGGAATTCTGGTTTGAGATAGGTTAATCAAGACCTTGTGTGTACACCAGCTAAGCTTTGAGCTTCATCCACGGTGAAGTAGTTTTCTTTTTTCTACATCAATTGTAATGTAATGGATCAGCCATTCAAGAAGCAGTTGAACATGAACATGAACATGTCGTTCTTCAAAGGCAGGATTGATTTTGTTCTTGGAGTCTTTAGTGACAAACTATTCATGACAAATCTTTGTGACGGTACATAGACAGGGAGGATCTGAAATAGTATAAATAAATGTCTATAGAATAGAAATTATTTTGATTATAAATTTTAGAAATTAGAAATTTACTTTTATTTTCTTTATGAGTAAAATAGGTGTCAATAGTAGTTTTGTATCTGAATCTATTAAGTCCAATAAGTTAAGAGGTGTGAATATTGGAGCATTACGAAGTAAGGAGTATTTTGAAGCCAGTGAAGTCTATGGAAGCCTAATATGTATATCAGATAAGATAGCAAAGAGAAGTCTAACATGACAAGTGTCAAGCAAACATGGAATGAAATTGATATGGAATGAAATGAGAGATTTCTGGAGTTATTTGGAACAGAGAGAATTCTTTTTTATATGTATCTTATTTTGGATCATTGAAATAAGATTGAAATAAGTGATAACTCTATCAATAAATCAATAAGTCTCTTTCTTCTATTCTTCTTTATATTTCCTTTTTTGGGTTGAATTGTCTTTGTTCTTTCTTCTTATTTCATTCTAATTTTTGTTTTATGTGCATATTTATCTTCTTCTCTTAAAAAGTAAACTTTATATTTATATAATCTTTTAGATTAAACTCATTTTTAATAACATGAAAGGAGTTCATGTTTTTTAGTGGAGTTAGGAGAAGCTTTGATTTATTAGATTGTTTGTCTTCCAGGGTCTAAAGCTCAGTCTTCCTTGATAAAGAAGAAACTTACAATGCTCTTAGTCTCAGCAAACTTTGTTTTAGATTATGACTAGTCACTCATTCTGCATGATGTTTTATATGTGCTAGAAATCACTAAAATCTCTTATCATCTCTAAACTTACTAGTGATAACAATAAGTTTGCTGAATTTGGTGAAAGAAGTTTTAAAGATTTGTTATGTAAAAGTTTTACAGAGTGATATTTTACTTTTTTTCGAAGCTTGTCAATTTGGAAGAATGCGTATTTTACCTTTCTGGTTGTCTTGCTTTCATGCTCAATAAACAATTGAATTGATTCACAGTGATGCATGGGACTTTGTTCCTGCAATTCTCCTTTTGGTTTTAAATATTGAGTGCACTTCATTGATAATTTTATTAGATTCACATGGATTTTCCTTTAAAATAAAACAATAAACTATTTATGCTTTCACTCAGTTTAGAAACATGGTTGAGAATCAATTTAAGAAAAAAGATTTAGGTAACTTAATATAACGGTAGCTGTGAATACTAGGTAGTTCAAAGAGTTGGACATACAAATAAGAATATTACGAAGGGATCAATACCCATCACAAGAAGTGGCTGTAGTTTAGTGGTAAGAATTCCACGTTGTGGCCGTGGAGACCTGGGCTCGAATCCCAGCAGCCACACTATAAAATCTTTTTACGCTTTAAGTCTTTGAAGTAAACGACGGCGTTTTGTATGTGGCCAAAAGTCTAGGTCAACGCACACACTCTTGCCTCTTAAAGAGTTGGGGGAACTGCGTCTTCCTTACCGCGATCCAACAAACAATTTCATTCACCCACTCGCAAGGTCAGTTTCTCATTCACAATTTCTTTTGTTTAATTATTTTAATTTCTCTATTTGCTCTGTTCGCATAATAATATGACGGAGAATTCAATTTCTTTACGGTGATTATTGTAAGCAATTAATTTCATGTGTTTCTGAATTATTTAATTTTATATTTTTTTTTCTTGTCTTGCCCAGATCTAGAACGTAAGAGATATGATTGATGATGCAGCCCTGGGAGTCATTGCCAACTCTCTTGGCATCTTGATTTTCGGTTTGGTTATAGCTTATCACTTAGTCACAGCAGACCCCAAATATGAAGCCAGCTAAGATATATACTTCGAGTTTTATCTCTCATATGTATTCAGTTTTGTTTATCGAAAGCTTCTATGTATGACTTTTTGATGAAACTTGAATTTGATTGAGGCTTATTATATCGGCTGAGTCTTTAATATTTAGATTAGCTATGCGGATGGAATTGGTTAAACTAATTAATTGAGAATGTGAATTGTTGATTGACCCTTATTCGTTATTTCCCTTGGTACACCAAAATTGTAGAGAAAAATAAATCGTAATTTAATGCAACAGAACAGACATTTTACTCAAAAGCAAGTGAGAAAAATGTATTATATGGTGCTCCATTACATGGGGCTACATGGCATAGTTCACTCAATCAAAGGAGAGAAAACTAAGTAACTAGTCATCATGATGGAATTGAAAGCTTGTGCTGTGATGTGAACCTTTATTTTACTGTAGAATTGCACCTATATGCTAGTCAAGGATTGGTAATTGTGGGAGGAACTGCTGAAATGGGAGGAACTGCTGAAATGGGAGGAACTGGTGAGAAGGGTGGAAGTGTGGGAAGGAAGGGTGAAGGCAACCTATACTCTGGCCAGTCCGCTACTGGGGGGAATGGAGGAAAAATCACGCCAGCAGGAGAATTCCCCAAGTTGGGCAATGTTGCTGCCACAAGTTTTCTACTGGCTTGGACATTGCCAATGGACAAAAGTGTCAAAGCAATGAAGAAGAAAGGGAAGATAAGCACACGGAAAGAGGTCATGTCTGTAGTATATGGTTGGGATCAGTAAGTTGGAAAAAGTGAATATTAGCAGCTAGCTTGAAACTAGAAAAAGTATAAGAGGATTAGTGGTGATGAGACAGGGGCCAGCCCTTGAGCTTTTATACTGCACCTTAGAAGAAGAATGCACCTCAAGAACGGTGTTTTATGTGTAAAGTTACAGCGCGTCAACTTCGGTTTTAAATGGCATCAAATGTTGGGGGGACACTACTCTCGTACTTTGACTACGGTATGTTGAAATAGATGCAGACATGACCCACTTTTTTTAAAGGCGTTTTATCTTTCAGTGAGCGATATTTTTCTTGTGGTTAAATTGGTATGGAGAATGATATTTCCTAGGATTGTTTGCGAAATGTCTGACTTGTTTGTGGGGAGGGGAGGGACTTCTTGATCGAGAGCAAGTAGTAGTAAAAAGTTCTATATTGGATAGAATGTACAACTTGTTCAACATGCATAGTTTGTAGCATTTTCGGACTAAAGTTTGCAAGAAGTTGAATGTAAATTTGAAGAAGCATCTTTAAACTCAATGTAGTTCAGAGGATGGAGGGTTTCATGAACATAGATTTATAGTATTTTGCTTCCGTGGTGGAGATTTGATTTTCATATCTAATAATTGGAAGCCAATAGCTTAAGCCTCTGCATTTTTTTAAGAGAACTGGGGTGCTTTCTTTACTTTAATGTTTCTAAATTTTGGGTTGGATGTAGTGCAGATAGATTTATCTGTGCGGTTTTGCTTCTAGCATATTAATGAAAATTCTTTGGATTCTTCCTTATAGATGCACTTCATGCATTTTAATGATGTTCTATCTTTCATTTAGCCATTTGTTTCGGTGGTGGGAGGGGAGGGATAGTTTGAAAGTTAGAGTCTCAGGAGAAAAAAATGATGGATTTTTCTTTTTTCCAATTCTAGTGTTTTCTTCAATATTAGAAGACTTTAAAGAATATAACAAAGGTTATATCTCATAAATTGTATGAATTAAATTTTGATGTTACTTTATATCTAATCTACTTCATTATGCTCAATAAAAGGAATATATCCGTATATTATTTGTGTTTTTACTTTTCTCCATCAACTAAATAATGTGATATTTTTCTTCCTTTCTTCTCTATTCTCTTAAACCAAAACAAACTACATAAGCAAAACATCGAGAACGAACCCATGGGCTCAAGTGAAACACTCTTAAAAATAATGCAAATGTAGTTAGTTAGAGATCTAATTAGGATGTTGCAAGAGTTTAAATTAAAGGATAAGACATTAGAATTTGTATAACTGTAATCAATCGCAATCTGCAGTCTATAATACAAGAAAAAGTAGGAACAATAGCGATAACTCATACATAAATTGAAAATAAAATATAGTTTTTCACACCATATGAAGTACGAGGAAAACACCATACAACGCTCTCACATAAAAGTAATCAGGCCATATCTATAGCATGCATGCAATTTGGCACTGGTACGAAATCAAGCTCAGACGGTAGCTGCCCAGGATGAAGAAATGAAAGGTACTTCAAGGGGTGGAGGTGGAAGGTGGTGGGGAGAGGAATGGGAGGGAGGGCATAGTAGTTGGAATTGTGAACGTGGGGATTGAGGGCAATGAAGTGGCTGGCAATGGAGGAATGTTGACCTGTGGAATTGTTGGAATGTTAGGGATGTTGCTAGGAAGTGGAGGCAAAGTGGTAGGCATGGATGGCAGGGTAGGCTGTGGCAGAGATGGGATAGTGGGCAATGGGGGAACATTACCCTGAGGAAGGGTTGGAATTGAAGGCAAAGGTGGCAATGTTGGTTTAGGCAAAGAGGGAATGCCGGGCAAATTTGGTGCAGTTGTTTGCATAAGATGGCGAGCTGCTAGGCTCATGCTCATCATGCCTGAGAAGGTAAGAGCAAGAAGGAAAAGTGTGATGAATGATTTGCTGGAGGCCATGGTTGATTGGATTGCAGTAATGAAGAAGAGAAACTGCTAAATATGAAAATGGTATGTATGTTGTTTGAGACTGTATGAGAGGCTGAAGGATATGTGTGGTCTTATATAGAGCTAGAGAGACACTGGGCAAAGTCGTATGGTTTCAGTTGAACTTTGTTTGGAGAAGTGAACAGAGTCTAACCAATGTTTTTGTTAGTTCACCTTCCTCTTGTATTTGAATAAATAATAATTTTAGTATGGTTGTTGGGTAATATATTAATTATAGTTCCCAATTTGTCAAATGTAGGATGACCAACTCATACATATTTGAGGGTTGGGAAGGGGGAAATAGCCTAAGAGTTGAGTTGAGTTGGCTCATCTAACAGAGTTCATTTCAGCTGCCAGACCTCACCCTTTACACCAAATGCCTTCCCACACACTCACTTTTTAGACAATCCAAGACACGCTGCCATTTTGAGACTTTGACCAACGTGTAACAGAACTTTATTTTCGTAATTTATATAATCCTTTCCACTATTTTTCATTTTTACCACACAGAATACTGATGCAAAGTTTCAATTTAAACTTGTATCCTCTCACAGAATAAAACCAAAATACATATAACATCCTCTTATTTTAACTCTTAAAGGCCCTAACGGACTTTCACCTAACATACTTTCTGCACAAAACCTAAACCGAGATACGTATATATGGTATAAGGCAGCTTTTTTTAATGTTTTTTTTTTTTTTCCAAAATAGCTTGTCTTCAAACTTCCTCTAATTAAAACATACATAAATAAGCAATATAATCAACAAACTATTATTATATTTTATAATATTACTTTTCATATCTTAAACTGTTATTATTTATTTCAAAATTTAAAAACATTAGAATATTTGAAGTTTCAAAAGTTCTTCCACTCCTCTTTTGAGTATAACAAGAGTTGTAGTTATTATTGCACATGTACAAATATATATCGTCTTAGGTTCCAAAACAAGTTTTAGAAAACTTTCACACGGAATTGCCATTATTATGCTATATTACAAGGTAGTATACAGGGCATATTTTACCCAATCATGACAGAAAACAAGCCGTAAATAAACATGAGGCTGGGGAAGGTAGTGCTTGAACTTTTATTTTACTGCACATATGCAATGCAAAATCGATATCGCTACTTATATGTATCTGCTGCGAAGCATGTATATATTGTAGTAATGGTACTAGTGAAGGATTGGTAGTGATGAGAAAGGTGGAAGAGTGCGAATGAAGGGCGAAGCATTTAACATTTAAGTGATAAAGCAATGAATAAGAGAAGTATACGGAAGGAGGCCATTTCAATAGTATACAGTTGAATCAGTAAGTAGAAAATAGTAGATATTAGCAGCTAGCTAGACTTGAACTAGCAAAAGTGTAAGAGGATTCGTGATGATGATACATGGAACTGTCCTTGAGCTTTAATAGTGCACCTCAGAACAAGAATTCACCTTAAGAACGGTGTTTTAAAATTGAATCAAATGTTGGGAGTGTGTTATGTTACTCTCTAACTCTTCAGTACTTTCTCGTATATAGAGGCAAAAGCTAACCAGTTCATGTTAATGCTGTTCTATATTTGAACTTAATGATCTTCTTTTACATGTTTAATATCAGTATACGCGCAGACAATATTTCCAAGAGCGATTATTTGCAAAAATGTTTCTTTTCTCTAATTTTGACTAGTAAAAATTGTCTGACATTGCACCCGATGTTCTTTTTTTGAGGATTACTCCCAATTTTGTTTCGTCAAATATTAAGGTTGTGATTTCACTGGAACCTCTAACTTCGGTGCAGCGCAGATAAATATTTAAGAAAGTGATTTACAAGCCTCAACAAATCCATTTATTCATGTTCTCAGAATCAACGAAAACAATATATTGCTTTCAAAGTATAGTTTGGAAGTATCATTATTGTTGTTATAACTCTTTTTGCTATATTGATTTCTTTCTTTACCTGCTGCTGCTGCTGGCTACATTAGCTATATAAGACTAACGTCAAGAATCAAGGTCTCAAGTGAAATACTGAGTGATGTAAATAAAATTAACTAGAGAGCTATGTTGGAAGATTTTTATAATTGAAAGACATCATAGTTTGTATAACTGTGGAATCAGTAACAATCTATAATATAAGAAAAAGTACAAGGAATAAGAAAAAGTTCATAATCGAAAAGACAATAATACACTGTCACTCACCCCAAACAACAAATACACTATGATAACACCGTACAGTAGTCTCACATAAACGAAGGAATCAAGCCATAGATATGTTTTGCATGCATGCAACGTATCCGAGTAATTGTTTTAAGGAGAGGAGGAGGAAGGTGGTGGGGAGAGAAATGGAATGGAGGGCATAGTAGTTGGAATGGTGGTGGGGATTGAGGGCATTGGAGGGAGGTTGAGCTGTGGAAGTGATGGAATGGTGCTGGGAAGTGGAGGCATAGTGTTGGTGAGAGATGGAAGGTTAGGCTGAGGCAGTGTTGGAAGTGAAGGCAAAGGAGGCAATGTTGGGTTAGGCAAAGAGGGAATGCCAGGAATATTTGGTTGAGTTGTTTGCATAAGATGGCGAGCTGCTAGGCTCATGCTCATGCTTGAGAAGGTCACAGCAAGAACAAAAGCTGTGATCAATGATTTGGAGGCCATAGCTGAATTACTGATTGCAAGAACAAATGAAGATGAATTGCAAAATATGAAATTGGTATGTATTTGCTTTTGAGATTGTATGAAGCAGAAGGATGGTGCTTGGCCTTATATAGGTTAAATCCTTTTTGTTAGTTCACCTTCCCGTATTTGAATAAAATATTTTATTAAAGATGCTTGACTATTATTAAGTTATATTCAACTGTGTAGGATGACAAACTCACATTTTGTTGTAACAATAGAAAAAGAGAGATAGAATTATCCAACTACAAAGTGTATCTTTGTTTATAATAATTTGACTAGTGTTTATATCTAACAAGACTTGAGAGGTGAGAATACGGGGAAAAACCCAAGAGTTTGTTCATCTAACTTAGTTAGCTTCAGCTAATTCATATGTGGCTTTGATCGCCAATCACCAAAAAATCCCGTTGACCACCATAGGACTTTATTTCAGCTAATTCATAAGTGTATATTTAACATTGTACAAAATTTCATGATTGAAATAAGATTATTTAATTCAGAACACAATTATTAAATAATTTAGAGTAATATTATGGATTGTATAATCCAGAACAAGATTAACTAATCCAAAATAAGATTACACAGTTGGAATAATTTGTCAGATAACTATTTCAGAAACTGATTTAAACAAAAAAAATAAACTCATTGGAGAAAGTTTGGCTTTTAACTTTTGTTAATTATCATTATAAACTACTAGCGGAGACAGAGGCGTTATGGCACTATGTGTTTGTATTTTTCTTATCATGCTATATGTTATTACTTATATTAATTTTAATTTTTTATGTATATATATATATATATATATTATTTTATATATTTGACACGTAATTTACAATTTAAATGAAAACAATATTGAAGATACAATATAGATTATATATTGATATGAAATAGGAAAAAACGTAAACTGTATTATAAAGTAGTAGAATACAATCATTTTTAGTGGACTAGTAATTTTTTTATACCACTTTTCTTTTTCTTTACATAAGTAACAAAATGATAGCTTTAAAATTTAAAATTTAAAATGTTAAAATGTTAAAATATAATCAATAAAAAATAGAAATATGAATTATGTATACCAAATGAAAAAAATTCTATTTTATTATATATTATATATTGTTATATATGCAGAAGTTGAGAACTACCTTATTACACTTGTATATGTTCATGAGGAAAGAAAAAAAATTAAATTCATCTCTGAGAAATATAAATTTTGTTATCAATATTATTTCCAAAACAATCTTAAGTCTAATATACATTAACTTCTAACTCTGAACTATAAACATTACATTACAAAATCCTACATAATTAAGCGTATAAATTTCCAATAACATGACGCTCTTGTATCTTCAAAAACCCAACTTATGATCACCAATACTTATATTATTAATAAATTACGTTTTTAACTAATCAACTTAAACTCAAGGTCATTTCCAACCTTCTAAATAGTATCTTGTTGACTAATTATCTAAGGCAACAAAGGTGGGAATAAATGCATACTATAGGGGCAAAGGTAGGTAAAACACAAATAATTAAAGAAACCATATTTTTCCCAATATTGAAGCATTGTGGCATCTAAACCTAACAACACTAGTCAGCTTTTTAATTTTTACCTCTTGAGAGTTTATTAAATCCTAAGAATATCTACGGTTCAATTCAAGATGAAAAAGAAAGCATTAAGCTTCCACTTATCACTCACAAAACCACACAAAATAGTTCACTTAATAAAATTTTATAAAGTTAATAATACGTTTAGTAAAATAAATATCGAAATATATCGTTTTCAGCAGAATAAAAATATAATAATTTTGATACACAACTTTTAGTTTAATTATTTTTTTAACCTTGTTAATAATTCATGTAATTAGATAATAAAGAAAATGGTTGATGTAACTAAATATCGCTTTGATGTTTCATGATTGTCACATGTATTTATTTAAAAAGAAAATTAAATTTTAATATTAATAGGCCATTAACAAGTATTTTATCCTTTGTTTTTCACTTTATTTAAAATCCAAATCTTTTATTTTTGTTATTTTCTTTAACGTAATCAGAACGACTAAAATATAAGAATACATGTTGTAGTGAACTTACCAATTTAGTTAAAGTATTTAATACTTTCTCAATAAGGTATATATTTATCCAAATGTACCCTGGAGTAACCCATATAAATTGAACCTTGCGTTTATATTTTATCAAATTATGTTACCTTTGGAATACAAATAACTCCAATGGATATCAACTTGGTGTGTATATGTTTCTACTGCATAACTCGCGAATTATCTTTTAAAGGTGTATCTTATAAATGTAAATGACGTTCAAGTACATGAGTAATAACAAGGGAGAAGAAAAACAACAACAATCTTATCGTATGTATACGAGCTCGAAGAACACAGGAAAGTGAAAGATAAAACACACACGCACACACACAGGAACAATGTATGATATCATGATCACTATATCGATCGAACGCAGCAAATGTAATGATGACAAGGCAGACTCAACTTCTAAGAGGGCATAAACATAAGCAGTGCAGCTTCATTCAGGGAGTGGTGGCTGAAGGCGGTGGTGAGAGGAAGGGGAAGGAGGGGATAGTGGTGGGGATAGAGGGGAGGTTAGGAAGTGAAGTGGCAGGAAGTGGAGGAAGAGTGAGCTGTGGAACGGTTGGGATGGTAGGAAGAGATGGTTGAGGCAGAGATGGGATTGTAGGCAAAGGTGGAACATTTCCCTGAGGCTGTGTTGGGATTGTAGGGAAAGGTGGCAGTGTTGGCTTAGGCAAAGATGGTAAATTTGGTGCAGTTGTTTGCATGAGATGACGAGCTGCTAGGCTCATGTTCATGCATGACAAGATGAGAGAAAGAAGGAAAAATGTGGTTGCGGCCATAGCTGAATTAATGGATTGGAACTGAAAATATGAAAATGGTGTGTAGATAGATTGTGTGAGAGGCTTAAGGATAGTGCTTGCTTATATAAAGGTGTGGGAGAGAGAGTGGTTCAACTTTGGATAACCAAACACAGCCTTAACCCACCAATATATACCAATGTTTTTGTTAGGTCACCTTCCTGCAGTATTTGAATAAATAATTTTTAATGTGTTGGACTAATTATGCTAAGTTATATGTGAAATGTAAGATCAGCAACTCATACATATTTTGATGCAAGAGAGAAAGAGAGAGAAGAGAATTGGGGTTGGACTAATAAGAATTGTGTTGGTTCATCTAACTCAGTTCACCACAGCTTCCAGGTGTTACCCTTTGCAGCTAATTTGAAGATTCAATCAAAATCACTTAAATTGATTTAAATTTTCTAATAACTCCAAGTCCAACCAAACCGATAATGGTAAGTAGTTCAAATATTGTTGTTACTATTAAACATATTTGTTGAATTTAAATCAAACCAAATAGGGAGGGAACAAACTGTTAATGAGTGGGCCAAAATATAGTAAATATTTAATATATATATATATATATATATATAATATTTGTGCTTTTAAAATAATAAAAAGATATTATTAATTTTACAAGTAATTACTGAATTTATTATTAAAATTAGTATTTTTATTAACCATATCTTTTTAGAATCTTATCCATTATACTTGAAAAATCAACTAAAATAAGGTGACTTATACTATTCATTAAAATATCCTTTAAGAAATAGTAACCAACCATTTGAAAAATAATTTGCTTTAAAACAATTGAAAAAAATAGAAGAACAAATAAGTGTTGTACCATAGTAAAGACAACAACTCTGAGAATATATAGACTAAAAATATGATAGGAAGATAATATATTTGTTAATAGAATTTCATTTTTCAATTATATATATAATGTTTTAAAATTGATCCATAATAAATAAATAATATTTAATTATCAAATCAATATAAATATATTAATAACATTATAAAATAAAAAATATTAAAAATAAAAGGAAATTATACTTTCATTGATGTAAAAATGATAAAAAAAAATTATCTATAATTTTTTTTTGAAAAATAAAAAATAATTAAATGATATCATGTATATATACATATATATTTAAATTTGTTGATAAATATAATTACACAATATATATATATACACACTAGTAAAGCAGATGTGCTTCAGCAACTTTGTTATATTAATAATACAGTTTTAAAAAATATATATAGTTTTTAAAAATATATATGATTTTATAAGGATATTAATAAAATAATATATAATACTTAAGTTTATGTAATTATTTTCAGGTAAAGAAAAGTTATTAAATTGTTTATTTTATTGAATAAAAAATATTTTTTTATTTATTAAAGAGTAAAATTATTTATTTTAAAAAATACCTTAAATATTTTTTCAAGTCGGATCAAGAAGACTAATTTTATATTTAAAGTCTCGCATATCTACATTTTCTCATTACTCCAATCTCCTCATTCTATTCATTACAATTTTAATATTTAAATTACTTTTTTTTTTTGCATGCTATATTTTGAACTTTGGCACAATAGTATTTATAAGACTACACCTCTGACGTTACTTTTTTTTTTTTTTTTTTTTTTTTTCTTATTTCTCATTTTCATTCTCACTCTAAGTTCAAATAGAATTGTAAATGTATTATAAAAAAATATGTCGTAGTCTTTTTTTTTTTAATTTCAATTAAAAATGCCTCCTTATAATTCCAAACTCATATCATTTTCTAACGTACAATTGGTCCCTCCTTCATTTTGTTTTTGTCTTAGAAGGCCAAGTTTTCCCTTCATAATACTGTTACACTCAAATGGAGCCGTATCACTCACATGCATAACATGTTCGTCTCTGCTACACAGATAGCGACACTAGGTAATCAGAATTATGTTTTACTTTTTGAAAATTTAATCTTTATTCTTTTTATCCCATCCTTAATCTCTATAAATCATATAAATTCTTATTTTTTATTATTCCTCTTCAGAGATAGACAGGAAATTAAAAACATATTATTTTTTTATGCAGATTATTAATTCATATGACACATGCATACGAACATATGCAACCTGCAATCATCGTCAAGCTAGATCTTTGTCTCGGAAAAATCTAACAAAATCCCTAAAGAATATTGAGAATTACAAGCCATGATGAGAATTAGTAGTATTTGATAAAGAATGTGTGTAGAGGGTGAATGAATCCTAAAAAGAAAACAGATGGAGCTACACTGAAAGAAACTTCTGCTTCCACAACTGTGAAAGTATTCAGAAATGGAAGATTTGTACCACATAAAGAAATTGTAGAATTCATTGAACTAGAAGACAAGAAGTCTGATACAATATGACAGATCACAATAATTAACACATGCTTCAGTAAAACTGACTGAAACAACATATAAAGTGAAGATTACATAATTGAAGGAATGACACATACACTTTAAAGCCCAACAGAAGCAGCATTGGATTATTACAAGAGCAAATTATAAGATTACAGTGAAAGAGTAACAGTGGAAATGAGTAGAGGTACTCATGGGGTTGTTTTGAGGGCTTCAGGTGTTGCCTTGGTAGGTTGAGGAAGTGGCAACTTAGGAATTATTCCGCCAATTTGCACTTTAGGATGTGGGAGGAGGGGAAGATCTGGGAGTGGCACTGGCAGTTCAGGAACAACAGCATCATCAGAAGGTGGTGGAAACAGATCTTTTAGCTGAAGACGTGCCTCTGCAACCCTTGAGTCAATGATCATGGATGAAAATGTTAGAACCACAAGACCTGAAATCAAACACAACCTGCTGCAACCCATTGTTCCAGCTACCAAACAATGGCTGTGCTATGCATGACATGCTAGTGCCCTTTTATAGACCAGCTTCAGATTTAAAAATATCATCTCCTTAGTTAGGTAATGAAATTAATTTCTTGTTTTGTTTTACATAACTTAATATTCCTTTTTTTTTTTTCAAACCTATGACAATTCCTCCTCGTCCTCAATTTGGTTGTGGTAAAAGACAACCTAATGATTTTCTTATTGTTTACACAGCCTTTTTTTTTTTTTTTTCAAACCAATAAAAAGTAAATAACTAAAATTTCGTGTTTTCACTAAATGCAATCCAAATCTGTCTACGCAACCCTAA
>Ga0209489_102011_pt1 | contig 41865 bp, 17 predicted proteins | sample SiratrowhiteBW_FD_187527 | JGI IMG/M metagenome (GOLD analysis project Ga0209489, IMG submission 187527) | Root nodule microbial communities of legume samples collected from California, USA - Siratro white BW (SPAdes) (version 2) | ecosystem: Host-associated > Plants > Roots > Nodule | place... | reverse complement strand
TCTTCTATTTTTTTTTTTTTTTTTTCCTTTTATGCTATGTTTCTTTTTGTCCTTTTAAAAAATAAAAAATCAAACATTGAATTAAAAAAAAATTGAAAATTGGACAAATGAATGAAAATGATATGATAAGCTAAAATATGAAGATATTAAGATTGAGTTTTACAAAAACCACCTTGATGTAAATTAGTTAAATATAAATTTAGTTTTTGTAAATTTCAACCTATCATAAACTCGTTAAATTATCCAAATCTTAACTGTTTAAACAAATTAATTGACAACAATCTAAGTCCTTATAATAAATCAATTAATATTATAAACAAGATGCCTAGTTCAAATTAATTTACTCATAGTTTAGACTAATCGTTTTGGTGCTCGATAGTCTCATAATTAGTAGGTAAATAATGTTGTATGCTATTGAATATTATATATATATAAAAGATGCATGAATAGGTTTTATCAAGACTTTAATAGACGGTTGATATTAGACTATCAAGAATAGACTTTTAAGGATAGATTTTCCAGATGTAACAAAGTAATGGTATTTATAAAACAAAACGAGTTTCAAGATTGTTTAAAAGAGTGAAAATTTTGTTTAACTTGGGAAGCAATTTCTGAGTTTTGATTTAGGAACACTATTGAAGAAGAAAAAGAGCATGAGTGAGTAAGAATGGTACATATGTGAGATCTGATAAATTTACATGGAGCAAGTGAGAAGCACTTTGCAAAATAGTATGGGTAAGTGAGAATGCTACAAAATGGGAGATATGCTAAATTTGCATGGAGATGGCTTACCTTGGGTGAGAATGTTTAACATTTACATAATATTTTTGGGTGTTTCTTAATGATAAAAAGGGATCTGAATGGATAAAGATGAAATAGAGAGGGGATAATTAATAAATTTGAAAAGAAGATAATGGTAGAAGAAGTGAGAATAGAATAAACAAAGGAAATGTTGAAGCATGTGTAAAGGGGATGAAGAATAAAGAGAGGGTTTGAAAGTTGTTGCAATGGATTGAGGATTGAAATGGGTCTCTCTATCTCTTTCCTTTGAGTGCTCCTTAATGAGCGGTTGACCTTGGTGTGGTTGGAGGCCATGTGAGAGAGTGAGTGAGTGGGTGTGCATCTCATATGGTGGGTGTTTGTTGGCTCCATATATTGTTCATTATTTCTTCCATGTGGGACCAACACTTTTCCCTAACTTTTTCTCAAAGATTGTATCAATTTTTTCATTAGCTGTCTTGCATTGCATGCCATGCAAATCTCTTTTCTTTTGCCTGCTAACAAAATTAAATAATATCATTCATTTCATTTATAAGGTTCTTGCCCAATCCTGTGAATTAGGTCAACTTGGAAAAGGTCTAATTTAAATAATCTTTTCATATTACTTTTCATAGAAAAAAAAAACATAAATAAAAGGAAAAAAATATTAGGTTTAATATTTTTAAAAGGTTTAGTTTTTTGATACAAAGCTTACTTTTATCATGTGAAAATTAAAATTTGAACACGTATCGATCTCTATATAAAAAAAATAGCATTTTTAATATGATCTGTATAATCATGGCAAAATTGTGGGAGGAGGAGGAAAAGTAGGTGATCTACATCTCGTCTCTAAACACGAAAAAAAAAAAGAAAAAAAATCATATTAAATTAAGGTAAAGATACTTATTAAATTTATCTTTCTCTTGTCTACTTAAGATACAATATGTTCGAATATCATAAATATAACATCTTATGATACTAATGTATACAAACATTAAGTATATTGTTTTACTGGCCTCGTTATCAAAGAGACGGTTTCACAGACCAAATTCATCAAAAAAATATATACATGAATTAATTTTATATATATATATATATATATATATATATATATATATATATATATATATATATATATATATATATATATATATATTTGCATTCATATGTATATTTTGATATTATTTCTGATTGACTTGAATTTAACATATATTTTATAAATTTATTATTTGTAATATATAATATTGAAAAATATTGATTGATTTGAATTATTGGACAATCAGTATAAAATGATATGAATGTTAGTTTTGTTTTATCGTCTCTAGTTTACCGATTAATTTAATATTCTTTTTAATTTTTCTAGTGTAGATCAACTTACTCTTTTTCTTTGCAAAAACGAGTTGACCAGTGAATTGGAAAATATTAAAGAATAAAAACAAAAATTGATGTACTAGTTAAAACAAAAACATAAAAATAATGGTCAGATAATCCAGTTGATCATAAAATGAAATAATTAGATGAAAATTTGGACAAAGATAAGCTACGTTGCATAATTTTGCTAGTTAAGATACTAAATTGAATGTTCTAAAATTTCAGGGACCAAATGTAAATAAACAGTGGAAGAAAAATTAATCAGCCTATTTTGTTAGTGCGTTGTGTGTGCCTGAATCCATGCAGACAAAGGGTACCTTTAGTTGCAGCGTTTGGCTATTGCTGCATTGTATGCATTAAACAACTGTGAGGTGTTCTAACCCATTCATGCCTAAACGTTTCAATGGCTGCATTTGCACCTTTTATGTATTTCATGGATTCTTTTTTATCCTTGTTTTTTTGTCATGCATTTACGTGCCACTCCTGTGCATGTGGGACCTCTTTGTCTCTTCATAATACTCCTATTGCCACTTTCTTTTTGTTTTGTTTTTATATACCTATTTTTTAATGCAAATAGGGTCACATTGTGATGCTGAGTCTTTTGGTTACTGTTTCACTTTTCACTCCTTTCTCACCTTTCAATGTTGGCGCCAATTGGACTTTTTTTTTTCACTTTTAATGTTTTTATCAGGCAATTGTATTTGGCGGCTTTGATACGGGTGTCGACATGGAGGATGTTACAGGAGATTCGGTTGAGACGGTTGAGTCCCGTAGGAGTGGTTGTGTGAAGAAGTTAAACACTAAATTAGTGGAATTTGTGAGTGGATGAGGAAGAGCCGAAGATCAAGCAACTATTTTCCTTTATTTTAGTTATTATTGCTATTTTAATTTTAACTGTTTCATAGGAAATGACCCTATATAAACAGTATTGCATTTCCCTTTGAGAGGGAATGGAAAATCAACTTTTGTTGGCAATCTGATTCTTCCCTTCTTGATAGTCGCGCTTCTAGCTATCGTTCTAATTCTTGGAGTGTGCAACAACTCGAAACGTTGCGTCTTGGTACCATCTCGTACCAACTGGTGCTTTCGTTCTTTCAATGTCATCTACTTCACCTACCAACGACACCATTGCCAGGCTCGTCGAGCAATTGGCTACCATCGTGCAACGCTTGGATTCGTTTGACCATCATTTCACCATGTATGATAATTCCTTAATTGAACTTAATCAAAAACTTGTTACAGCCTCGGGGTTTGGTACACACCACACCGGCGCTAGTGGTTCCCGGACAGCAGGGAGATCAGCAGCCGATTCAAGTGGAATTCTTCCAACACCTAACACCGGGAAAGAGATTGACGGTCCGCAGCATTTCAAAATACGAGTGGAACAACCCCAATTTGATGGCACCAATCCCCACGCATGGGTCTTCAAAGCCGAGGAATATTTTGATTTATATCAAATCCCAGCGGATCAACGTCTCTGTCTGGCTTCTTTGATGATGACTGGCGATGCTTCTTCGTGGTATCAATACCAGAAGAACAACAACTTACTCCATACGTGGCATCACTTTGTCGAGGAGCTCAAAGAAAGATTCGATAGCGATTATCGTAAGGATTTCTTTGGAGTTTTATCGAAGCTGCGTCAAACTACCACAGTGGCAGCTTTTCGGACGGACTTCGAACGTATCTTGAATCGAGTTACTAATGCCACCGAAGAACAACTAATAGCCATGTGGACGGCCGGCCTCAAACCGCCACTGAATCGAGAATTGGAGATTCGTAAGCCCCTCACGCTACAACAAGCTTTTTCACTGTCTCGAGATCTCGAATCCACCATGACCGAAACACTCGCAGCGTGGCAGCATGTTAGTCGCAAACCTTGGTAGAGTACTTCTCATACTACTGGGAACACTCCGGGAGGCATCCCACCTCGGTTTCAACCTGTGACAACCCCGATTCCAGCTCAACCAAGTCCTTCAACTCCCCCAATTAGACGGCTGATGATGGCAGAAAAACAGGAACGCGACGCTAAGGGTCTGTGCTACAAGTGCGACAGCAAATGGTTTCGGGGACACCGATGTCAAAACATCTTATTAATGTTCTTAAATGATAAAGACAGGGATGAACCACCAGATCAGGAGGAGGCGAATTCTGAGGAACACGGACAAATTGTAAGCGCAGATATATCATCCTTGAACAGCATGGCAGGAACTTCCACTTCGCGGTCACTTCGGATTAAAGGATCGATTAAAGGGGTCACAGTGGTGGTGCTCGTCAACGGCGGTTCTTCTCACAATGTCATCCATCCGGATGTCGTTGAGAAGTTGAAACTCGAAGTTGAGACGGTGACGACATTCTGCGTTTACGTTGGTAACGGGGAGTCCTTGCTGTGTTCTCAATATTGCCGAAGTGTCCCTCTCGAGTTGCAGAACCACGTTTTTGGGCTGGACTTGTATGTTTTGCCAACTCATGAGTTTACTTGGCCGGGTCACACACGACTACGCGGCATTAACCATGGAATTTTCATGGGAAGGACGACGCATAAAACTGAAGGGAGACCAACCAGCCAGCCGGAGTATCACATTAAACAGCTTGGAAGCATTGTGTGCAAAAAGCCAACTGGATCAAGCCTTTGAGTTGTTATTTTTGGAGACCACCACGGATGTTGTTCCCACTCCATAGTGCCCCCGAATACTCCGAAACCCGTGACAGATTTGTTAGAAAAATATAAGACCGTGTTCAAGGAACTTATCGGCCTACCGCCCCGGAGATTCTATGACCACCGCATTTATCTCAATCCGGGTACAAAACCTGTCAACGTGAAGCCTTACCGCTACCCACACTTCCAGAAGACTCAAATCGAAAAAATGGTCCGTGAGATGTTGGATCAAGGAATTATCAGGCCCAGCAGGAGTCCATTTTCATCACCTGTTTTATTGGTGAAGAAAAAAGATGGTTCGTTTCGGTTTTGCGTAGACTACAGGGCTTTGAACGCAGTAACAGTACCGGATCACTTTCCCATACCAACCGCAGACGAGTTATTTGATGAACTGAGTTCCGCTCGGGTTTTTACCAAGTTAGATCTACGTTCTGGGTACCACCAAATACGGATGCATGGGCACGATGTATATCGGACGACATTTCGTACTCATGACGGCCATTTTGAATTCTTAGTCATGCCCTTTGGCTTGACGAACGCTCCTTCAACTTTTCAGGCGTGCATGAATAAGTTGTTTCAACCCTATTTACGCAAATTTATTATCGTATTTTTTGATGATATTTTGGTATTTAGCGAGACAATCGAAGAACACGTACAACACTTGGAGATGACGTTGGAGTTATTAAGGGCTAATAAATTTTTCATCAAGAAGGGAAAATGTGTTTTTTGTATGAATTCAGTTGACTACTTGGGCCACGTTGTAGCCGACGGCTGTTTGAAAGTAGATCCAGGAAAAGTCCACTCCATGTTGACTTGGCCAAAGCCCAAAACTGTGAAGCAACTTAGGGGTTTTTTGGGCTTAACCGGATACTACCGCCGGTTGGTAAAAAATTATGCCTTCATTGTCGCTCCTCTCACCGATATGCTTAAGACCGATAGCTTCAAGTGGTCACCAGAATCCGAGCTCGCGTTCGATACTTTGAAGAATGCAATGGCCACGGCGCCCGTCCTCAGCTTGCCGACATTTTCAGAGACTTTCGTAGTGGAGACAGACGCTTCCAATGTCGGCATTGGTGCCGTTTTGATGCAATCAAAACACCCAATTGCTTATTTCAGCAAAAAACTCGGAGTCCGAAAACAAGCGGAATCAGCCTATCACCGGGAGCTTCACGCGCTTGTGGAGGCTGTATATCGATGGAGGAAATACTTACTAGGAAGGGAATTTATAATCCGCACCGATCAACGCTCCCTCACCGAGTTATTCACACAAGTAATTCAGACTCCGACTCAACAGTATTACGTTCGGAAGCTACTGGGGTTCAGATTTCGAGTGGAGTATAAGACTGGTACGGCAAACCGGGTTGCCGATGCACTTAGTCGACGGGAAGAAGGAACTGAGGCTCCGCATTTTTTACCCATCCTATGCCAACCACCCCCTCTTTTCTTGGAAGCTCTGTTGGAGGAAAACAGAACACTCGCTGATCTAACCGAGATGCATAAGGCCGCGGCAGAGAAGAGATTGGCGGCACCATTTTCTGTGCCCAACGGCCTGCTGTACTACAACCACCGGTTATGCTTGAGTGGGCAATTGAAGTTGAAAGAGGATCTCCTGCACGAATGTCATTCCGCCCCATCAGCCGGTCATCCGGGGGTTGAAAGGACTTTCCGCAGATTGGTTGCAGCCGTTTATTGGCCAAAAATGAGGGATGATGTTCGTCGGTATGTCGCATCGTGTACTGTATGCCAGACTACCAAGTATAGCACTCAACCGCTGACTGGATTGTTGCAGCCGTTACCTATTCCGCTCATGGTTTGGGACCATGTGTCAATGGACTTCATCGTAGGTCTTCCAACGTCTCGTGGATACACGACCATTCTCGTGGTCGTCGACAGATTGACGAAGTATACGCATTTAGGAGCTTTGCCGCCTGTCTTTGATGCGCCAAGGGTCGCTGCTTTGTTTATAGATATAGTCGTCAAACTGCATGGGTTTCCGTCAGCCATTGTGTCAGATCGCGACACAATTTTTATGAGTCGAGTCTGGACGGAGTTAATGAAACATAGTGGCACTAAACTACAGAGAAGCACTGCTTATCATCCTCAGACGGACGACCAAACCGAAGTCACAAACAGTTGTGTTGAGCAATACCTCAGAGCATACACTCATGCTCGGCCTCACCGTTGGGTGAATTTCTTGCCTTGGGCAGAGTATGCCTTGAACACTTCTTACCATGAAGCACTGAAGATGTCGCCGTTTCAAGCACTGTATGGCCGACCACTTCCAACAATTTTGCCGTATCATCCTGGTTCTAGTAAAGTGGCTACAGTAGATACACTGTTGATCGACCGAGATGCTTTGTTGCTGACTTTACGAGACAATCTCACTCGTGCCCAGAACGGGATGCGTGACTTGGCCAATCGCAAACGTCGAGATGACGAATTTCGGGTGGGCGAAAAGGTGCTACTGAAGCTTCAGCCCTATCGCCAGGGATCTATAGCACGGCCTAAGTCCTTCAAACTTGCTCCACGCTATTACGGACCTTTTACAATCTTGGAACGCATCGGTGCAGTGGCCTACCGGATTGAGTTACCATCAGGAGCCCGCATTCATAATGTTTTCCATATATCGCTACTCTGTCGCTTTGTCGAAGGTAGTGGGACTATGAAACCAACCGAGTGGCCTGCTGACTTTGTTGACCATCAACCACGAGTCACACCTACCGCCATACTCCAGAGGCGCACGGTCCTCAACAACAGCACGCCGGACGAGGAATGGTTAATAGTTTGGAATGATGGATCCCCAGAATCTGCAACGTGGGAGTCTGCGGCGGTAATCCGAGAACAATTCCCTGGTTTCCACCTTGAGGACAAGGTGAATCCAAACGGGGGAGTGAATGATACGGGTGTGGACATGGAGGATGTTGCGGGAGAGTCGGTTGAGACGGTTGAGCCCCGCAGGAGTGGTCGTGTGAAGAAGTCAAACACTAAATTAGTGGGGTTTGTGAGTGGATGAGGAAGAGCCAAAGATCAAGCAACTATTTTCCTTTATTTTAGTTATTGTTGCTATTTCAATTTTAACTGTTTCATAGGAAATGACTCTATATAAACAGTATTGCATTTCCCTTTGAGAGGGAATGGAAAATCAACTTTTGTTGGCAATCTGATTCTTCCCTTCTTGATAGTCGCACTTCTAGCTATCGTTCTAATTCTTGGAGTGTGCAACAACTCGAAACGTTACGTCTTGGTACCATCTCGTACCAGGCTTGCATTGTATATATGTAAAATCATGGGCGTGCCAATTTAAGTCTCAATTTTTTTAATGTTGTGCAACTGAAAAATTAGGGTAACACCGTGTGAATGGGAGGCCATGCATATACAGTGTTTTATTTAATGTTTGCAATTAGATCTTTTACATGTGTGAGCTATCTAACATTTGTTATTCGAAATTTTTTAAAATTATTCATGTTGAATCTCGTAATAATTTGATAATTAAAATTCTTATTTCGTAAAATTTTTAAAATTATAATGTTAAATTTCATACTCGCTTGATTATTAAGATTTTTTTTTTCATAAAAATTTAGAAAGTGTTATGTTAACTCTTAAACTCATTTGATAATTAAAATTTGTTTCTCGTAATTTTTTTAAAATATCATGTTGAATGTTGAATCCCAAATTCGCTTGATAATTAGAATTTTCATTTCCGTAAGATTTTAAAATTATCATGTTGAATCTCATATGCGCTTGATAATTTGTTTCTATAAGATTTTGAAAATTGTCATGTTATGTCTTGGATTTGTCTGATATATAAAATCTCGTTTCTAAAAAGGTTCGAAAATTATTAATTATCATATTAAGTTTTAGACTTACTTAATAAAAAATTTCAATACAGAAAAATATTTGTTTTTTAAATATCAAGCAGCAAAACAATATGTGATCTCTAATCTTATATAGGGGCAAAGTTAATATTTCTCTGAGTCTAAATAAAAAATTCAAAAAAGATTTTTTTTTTCATTTTTGTGAAAAATATACATTTTAAAAATCACACTTATTTCTCCACATTTAATTAATGATAATTATCTTAAGGTAGACATTATAAGGTTTTAACATATTTCATACATGTAATCCATTCTTAAACTCGAAATATGATTTTAGATATCTTTAATTTTGATCTTTTGTAATTTTCTATAATAAATTATGATAGTGATACTTTTTTTTTTTTTTAAGTTTTTATCATTGTCGCTTGCTTCATAACCCTGGTTCCGACTACCACATTTCCTTAATGTTATATTTTTCACTTCATTATTAAGTACTCTTTATAAAAAAAAAGGATAAACAAAAACTATTAAATACTCTTTACAGAAAGGAAAGACAAACAAAAACTTTAAGACAATGGAAGGACAGACAAAAATCTTAAGACAACGAAAGTATTATGAATATTTTTCACTCAAGTGTCACATATATTACTTGAGATGTTCATGAAACAAAAAAAAAATCCTATTAAATGTTGAATGATGTGTGAAAATTTTTATTATTCAAGTGAAATTCACCTAATTTTCATGGGAAGATAACAATCGAGCGTATAAATAGTATTTATATGTCTTCGCAAAAAAAAATACACCCTATTACCATCTAGCTACTTTGGATATTCATAAAAAATTATCCACTTATTTTTTTTATGAGATTTTAAAAAAAAAATAAATAAAATTATTTAAAAACAATGGAAACTCAAATAAAAGATAATTTTAAAATACAGTTCAAATGAAATTGTATAATAAAATATTCCATTAGATTTAAAGTACTAATAAAGGTATAATAAAATTTAAAAAACTAATGGACCAAAACTAAAACATCTCAAATGTATTTATTATAGTCTATAGCGGATCTTAGTACGTATGAACTCCCTCATCAGTTTCTCACCACCTGATATCTTAGTATATGTGACTTATTATTAGTAAAGCTTGAGAATTTCTATTAAAACAGATATCAAAACTTAATACTAATAACAAGTATATCTCATACATTGTCCCAGATGTATGACCTCAATTTTCATCATTAACAACAACATACTTCATTCAATCCATAACATCAAAACATGCAATGATACATCTCACCTCAAGATAATAATTATTTACTAAGCATACATGTTTAGTTAACATAAGATCAATCATTTTATCAAACTATATAAAATTTTATTATCATTGACAAAAAAACATTTCAAATTAAAATCATATCTCATTCCAGAGTCAAGTACTCTAACCTAATATATTATAATAGAATTTTTAGACTATCTTTCTTTTTACCTCGACGTTTTTTTTAAACAGTTCAAAGACATGTTATATTATCCCAAAAATCTAAAAACCTAAAACAAATTATCAAAATATAATGAAATTTCAATATGACTCTAATTAAGTTGAGGGGAACAAGTTTCTCAACTGTCCTTATCAAGATAAATAACAAAAACTAAGAAAAAGTAAAGAATAAAGGATCCTTAAAGTAGATAAGAACTTATTTTAATCGAGATTTTGATCGAATAAAATAATTTCTTAATTTCTTACCCATTGAGTGTGATTAAAATCTGAAATTAATGAAACCCTAAACTTCACTCTAAATTTGTTAATATGAGTATTTGTTAATATGAGTAGTTATGAAAATGTTTATAAATATTTAATCTTATAAATTTTATATTATGAGATATTGTAAGAAAGAAATATACTACACATCTAAAAATTATCAATGATATGATTAAAATATGATAAAAAATTCCCATTAACTAAATATACACTTAAATTGAAGTATATAAATAAGGAAAAAAATCAACTTTACGAGTTGATTTTTGCATATTAAAATAAGGTTAAATTCAAAATTTAAAATGAATTTTTTTCTAACAAAAGCATTGTTATTAAACATATATATATATATATATATATATAATGGTATTTCGTTTTCGGCATGAAAAGTATGTATTAAATATTTCACATGGAATAAAGTGAAAATCAAATCAAAATATACATATAAATTGAAAAAAGAAACTTCAAAAGAAGAAACTCTTTAAATTAACCTGGATGTTGAAGTTACGTAGCCAACCAAACAATTTTAGTTGCTGGAACTTGGTAATGGATTTAACTTCTTCCACAAGCTCCACGAAGTTAACACAGCAATGAAAATGTGTTTAGTAAGTAATATATCAAAGGACAGTGGTAACATGAAGGAGACATAAACCAAACCTATTGACCTCAAGGACACAGTACAAACAGAAAGATAGTTTGGTAACTTTGGAATTGTTTGGAATGAGTACAACGTTAGGAATGTTAGTTGAAAGGATTGTTCTTGTGACAAACCATGCCATAACTGGATCAATAAATTGTCTAGATCTAGGTCTTCATCACAATAAATAAAGAAAAATGAAACCCATCAAGATTTAAAGCATCCCAAGTTAATGGAGGACTAGGTGGATATATTCCTAGTAGTTCAAAAGACTATTCATAAATCTACCACCCACATGTTTTCATCTATATAGCAACAACTGTCTCTATTCCTCACTAACAGAATTGTTCCTTATGAGGGTATATAATCCTTTGATTACACTGTTTGTTTTCAGTTAAAATGAATAATTTTTTAAAATTGTAAAATTTAAGAGATCTCACTTTTGATTTAATGAATTTTACTACTAATTTTATGAATTTTATGAAATATGAACCATACTTTATGGAAGAATAACTGACCACAACCCTGAACTTTTATTTTCTATTTAAATTTTTCATTAGGTTTAATATTATTCTTCGTATATGGTTGGAAAGCAAAATTTTGTTCTCTTTTAATCTAACTTTTAACATGGGACATGAGAGTGACTTTAAAACAAACTTAATATTTCCAATTCTAATAGATGCCACATCCACTTTATATCATCATGAAAGCTGGCCAAAACCCTATCTATTTGCAGGGCTGGAATCTAGATTATATATTTGTATATACATCTCTTTATCACAACAAACAAAATTCATAATAATTAATGTGTGACCAAGACATTCCTATGCAACTTCATGTATAATATTTTTAAGTTATCTAGATTTTGCTTTTCTATGGACATGATTAATTGGTAGAAAAATCAGACTAATTTGATTCAGGTTGAGATATGTGTAAAGTTTAGTTAATAATTATTTCATCAAAAATCGAACTCAAATAATGCAGAAATAATTGGATATTGTGTTTAATACATTAATATTTTTGTGCCTAACTTCTAACTTGTTGGCTTGAGGTATATTCTTTATGATTGAGGTACAAATATTAATATTTAGAAAGTGTGAAAGGATTTTCAGCCATGTGAGCCATATATGAAGGGTATAACCAATTAGAGCTCACATGCTTGGTCGAATATGGTTGATAAATTGGACCATGTAATAATCTTGTATTCAAACATCATATGTGCTCCTAATTCACTCTATACCTGTCAAAATGGAACCATAAATACATAATAGTTTTGCCCAAAAATATATCCAAAATTTAGGCAAATGAACATGATTGATGATCCACACCAAATTGAAAAAGGGTTCCTCTCTTTGAAGTTCATTGGTTCTTCCCCATGTGCTTTGTTTTGGTGTTGTTGGGAACATTTAGGGTCAACTTTTAATATTGTGTGTTGCTAGCTCACTCCACTTTTTGGTTTTTGCTTCACACATGCTTCTTATGTATAGAAAAACACAAGTCAATTCTTGTCGGTTTTATCAGTCATTGTTGTAATTATAATTTTCATATTGTGATTAAAAGTATACTTTGTTGCAAATTGCTTGTAATTGTTTAAGTGAATGGACAAAGTTGGACTTCTCATGATTTAAAAACTGACAAAAACATTCTTCAAAATTATGCAAGATTGATCAATGATTGTTTTTCATGTGATGTATATCCTAACCATTTGTTAAGACTGCTCTTGTTAATACTTTCTTTATTAAAAAAAATATATCTTGGATTATGTGAGAATTAAACATGAAAATTTCAGTAAATAAATGAACATCAGAAGTACATAAAATCTTAGTATTACGTCAATTCATTGAGTTTATATAATATAAATTATAAAAAATCAGTTTGCAAAATTGATATAAATTGTATAGAATAAGAACAATTATAAAGAAAATGATTAAGATATATAATCATATTTACAGTGGTGGAAAAAAAAACAAAACTAACATGGATTTAATAAGAATGGAAAAAAGTTACAGCCAAATTATTCAATATAATTTATTTTAACTTTTGGTGGCATAAATCAAAGTTAAGCAGTTATATATTTGTTGCTCTGGGTGGCTTAAAATTTAAATAACCTATTATAAATAATGATTTTATTAAAGTTATTGATAAAATTTATAAAGAAAGACTCAAATTTCAATATCCTCTTAACAACTTCTCAACATAAAACTATAAAAGTTTTTGTATTATATTATGATTATTATTGTAATAATAATTATTAATATTAGTATTATTATTAATAGATGATTTATAAATGAATTCTATCCGTCGATGAATTAATAATTAATTTATTAAAAAACGGATTTATATATAAATTAAATTTATTGATAAATTAATTTATTAAGAAATAAATTATTATTAGGATACAAAATCAAATTTACAATGTTTGACTATAACACTTTTTATAAAATAAAAAATAAAACTTATTTATTTTGTAAAAGTAATGACATATTTAAACCAAAATATTATCATGTTATTACAGGATTTATGGTTTCTTTTATCTCATATCCTAATAAATGAAATATTTTCTAATTTTACTTTCTGTGTTTAAACAGAAGTGCTGATTATTATTATGAGTTAAGTTTAATATATTTTTTTATTGAAGATGTACCTTTATTTATATTTAATGTAACCGTATACAAAATTGACTAACTCTTCCCCATAGTTAGAAGCAATTGCTTGGCACTATCAGATTATGCGATGAAAACATGGAGATATTTCATCCAGTGGGTTGGAGCCCAATTGCCCTGAAATCAGAAGTTCAAAACATAAAACTTAGATATTTAGGGTAACTAGCAACACCACACCCCACAAATAATAAGAGTCATCATTTTTCACATTAATTTATTATACCCTTTTTATTTATACTTACTTTTTAAGACCATTGGTAGAATTTTTTACCTTAAAAGTAGTAATGGCTAAATGATATATAACAATATATTTGAGTAAAAAGCAGTATATAACTTGAAAACTGTGTAAAAACATATCTATTATCAATCAATTAGAAATTTTCGTTATATATTGTTAAAAGCTAAATTGTTAGTAATATAGATTCACTTTTGTTTTAGTCCCGTCTTCAATCTTGCATAAAATTTATTTATTTTATTTTGATTTAATTGAACCCCGGACCTATCAGTTAAAGTACCATCAACAAATAATTTAGTTAAAATAAAAAATAAAAGAGATGAATGTATACAAAATTAATATTAAACTAAAATTGCAAATCATTTTAAATTTGATAACTAGCATCATGAAAAAAAAAAGGGACAGAGACCAAAACCATGGATCAAATATTAAAGGGGGAACAAAACTGTGATTTAGCCTATTCTTAAAATAGTTGTTACTAAAATATTAAACCATATTGTAAACTTTAAAAAATTTTATGCACCAGTCAATTAAAAATCCTCATGAACACAAATTTTAAAGCAATCATTTTAAAAATCAACAATGTTGTTACCTATAGTGGTTTGATAAAATGAAGAAACACCTTTTGGTATTATCTTAAGCTGCGTTTTGTAATGGTGATTTTAGGTTAAAAATGTTTGGTTTTTCCTTGCGAAAAAGAGCTTAAACTGAAGAGAAATAGAGGGGGTTGTTAAAATATTTGATGTTATGCATGAGTGTTGATAAAAGAATGATTTTGCCCCTTTACTTGTGTGAATAAAATGATTTGTGTTTAACTTCTGAACTGAAAAAGTCAAAAGGTCATAACTAACCCATGCGAGGCATGATGATTGGTCCACTTAATCAAGGGTCCTCTTTGCTTGCATTCCATCATAATAATGCTTTTTCTCATAACATGAAGATGATAGCGTGAGGACAAAAAAGTGAAAATTACGTGAAAATGAATGTTAGCAATAGTCTGCTAGGCATGGAACTTTGCCATCATCACACTCACCTTGCTTCTTTGTTGCATGGCGAGAGGGAACACCATAGTGGTCCGAAAAGGTAAATTGTTAAGCCTTCCAATGATTAACCCATTACTTTAATTAAATTCTAGTTTTTTAGTTGCGGAATTCGGTTTAGTTTCTCAAAATCATGTAATATAATTATTTGGTTGTTTAAATTGAAAATATGATTAAATTATATTATATGAATGAATATAAATTTTATCATCAAATTTAATTTTGTAAGATAATTGAAAATTGTTTTATTAAATTGTGTCATTATTTATTTTAGTAAGTATATTGTGTCATTTGTCAAAATCTTAAAGATGATAGATTTGTAGATTTTTGTTTTCTTATATATGTTATTTAATTTTTTTATTTAATATAGAACTTAGACTTATGCTTAGATACTTAATAATTTCTCTATCAAATGAGTCTCTCTCATATTGGTACATGTATTACTCATATCCGAAATATTCAGGTCAGTTCAACTTATACAAGATATACGCATAATCACCTCCAACAGATTGAATATCTCGGCATCCACATTACGACTCTATAACTGACGAGTATGTTACCATGGACTTGGTCTATGAAACTTACCAATGTTTGTTAGTTCAGTACTCTATAAGTAACGCTCTCTATCCAAGAAGTATTCACTCTCATTTTTACCTTATATTTTTAGTATACAACTCACCTACTCTCCTAGATATAACCAACTTATTACTTATTTACTTATTTGAATGTCAGAATATCTTTTGTAAGTAATACTCAGACTCGACTCAAGCCCATCCAATCTATCTCGGAAAGACACCTACGATAAGAACAGTATAATTTCCTTCGAACAACAACATGTCTAGACACAAGCACGTTACAAACAATCCTTACTTATATCTCATTTACATAATTAACAAGATATGTTTGCTGGTCAGAAAGACTTTCAATACATGAATCAAACTGGATTAATATGCACGGATAAGCAATTCTTTTTAGTTTTTGAATTCAAGATGTCTCGTCTTTGATTAAAAATTTATGAAATATAATCATAATTAAATTATAATATATCAGATATGTATAAATCTCATTTATTTTTAATTATTAAATTTAAAATTAACTTTCTATTATTTTTTTATTCCGATTTCATATACATCATAATTATAAAAATTATTTTTTTAATTTAGAAAGATATATGTTTATGAAGGTTACATTAAAATAATATTATTGATGACGAGAATTTTCGTAAGTAACTTTGAAAATATTCAAGTGATGCCTACGTATTAGAAAAATATTATCTTTGTGAATATTTTACATTATCATCCAATAAGATAGCGTATGAAGAAGAAAAGAATTTAGTGAGCTCATATAAATAATATTGTAAGTAATTAGTTTTCTAAAGTGATACTACGTCGTGTTGTGAGTTTAACAGGTGATACTACGTCGTCTTGAAGAAAACACTGTACTTTTTCGAAATAAACAAGTGGTACAGTTTTATCATTAATTATCACAATCATTAAATATTTCGACTTTTTAATTTAATTTTATATTATGATATGAAATTTTCTTATTTTTTAATTATTCCTGTCATTTCATTTTATTATTCTTGTTTAAAAAATTTTACATATACGAAATTGTTCTCCCACTTAACTTATTTAAAATTAAAAATATATTTCTGAACGTTGAGAAGCATTATTTTAGATATTATTCTTCTAATAATTGCATTCCGTTCTCTCAGTCATTTCTGCAAGTGATTATTGTACAAGAACTGCGTAATTTAACACCCACCTATTTGGTTTATGGCAAATATGAAAGAATTTAAGGGATAATTTAACATGAAAGAGATAACAAATTAAACAGTGTAATGAGTTGAGATTGGGATTTGGTGGAATTAAATAGCACAGTGAGAGTTCATAGTTTGCAATAAGTGGCAAAAGCAATGTTATATTTATAGTTCTTGAAATGGAGTTTGTGATGATGAGTTATAAAATGAGAAGGAGTTAGATAGGGTAGTTGCATTTTGTTCTTCTCGTGAACCAAAAAATGTGTATTAATAAATTCAGTAGTTTTGGATGAAATATGAGGTGTACGAAATACGTATAAATATTTATGTCATTCCTCAAACTTATGTCCGTGAATAATGCAGCAGAAACAAAAATTAAAATTAAAAGTTAGAGAGAGCAAGAACACACGTGAATGTATTTATATTTATAGTTATATTTATGTTTATACATACACAAAAACAAAAAATAAAGAGAGCAAATCATGCTTCTATAGGATTATGTTATAAAAAAACAAGAGTGGGGATTTCGTTTATAAGTCAATGAGGAGCAAATTTGGATTACGATATTTTTTTTTGTCTTTTTTATGACTAAAACCTAGCGGGTTATTTAACTTTGGGTATAATTTTTATAAGTATTATGTGTATCTATTTATTCTTATGATAATAAAAAATATATAATTTAAAATTTAGGTAGTATAACAATTATTAAAATACAATTTCATTATCTGATGTTATAAAAAGTAATATATAGAAAAAATAAAAATATTTTGTTAACTTTATAATGTTATAAATACATAATACTTGATAATACTTGAGGATGATTATTATTTATGGTAGGTGGTGTTTTCTTTAGATAATAAACTCAATAAAATAAATGTTTTTATAAGGATAAAATTGAAGTATATTTAAAAAAATGATTTTGGAAATCTTCTTTATTGATAATTATAATAAATATTTTGTTAATTTTAATAATATTATAGTTATATAGTATTTGAATGAAATTATAATTATGGTAAATAATTTTTTATAAGTAATAAATTTGATAAAATGGATTGTGTTACCTGCAGGTAAATACGTATACTAAGAAAAGCAATTACAAAAAATAATCAACTTTTACTAATAATTATAGATATATAGTATAGCTTAACAATACATCTTTTTGCCTTATATATACACACACACACACGCGAAAATGGTTTCAAATTACTCCAAAAGTAATTTTTTATTTTATTTTTATAAGCTTTTATCTTAAAAGGATTCTTTATCAATATTCATATTGTGAAAGTGAACTAATTTGATTCATGTGAGTTGACTCATCATAAAAAAATTAAAATTGAGCTAATTTAATTTTTTTATTAAAAAAAATTGTAATCGAGTTTAACTCATTGTTTGAGTTACATAAATTAATTTACTTAAATATATTTTATTTGATTGTCTTATATTTATTAAGTATAGTTAAAATATATTGATTCGTTTCATCTATTTATAATATTGTTTATAATATTCCAGTCAATGTGTTCATCTATTTTATTAAATATTAATTACAATTAAAAAATAATAAGTGAAAAATCAAAGTATTCGTCTATATAATTCAACAATTAAACGATTAAATATTTAGCTCATTCAGAAACTATTGAATAAGATATTAAAAAGATGAATTCAGACATATTTCAATCGCGATTTAAGTATATCAAACTCAATTTATCTCATATTTAAACTATATTTTCTTTTACTCGTAAACCAACGTTCCTCAGTATTTGATTCCACTTTTACACTTACCTCACTCATAATTTGAATCCATTCTGACACTTTAATTTTTAGTAAGATAGAATCACCTACTACTGTTAGAGGGTACAATTCTAAACATTAATTGATAATTTATAATTTTAAATTAATCAAAAACAAATATTAATAAGAAATGGTAGTTATGTTAATGATATTTTTACAATATAAATCCATTAATATATTATATTTCAATAATTACATCATTTACCAAACTATATTCTACCACAATAGCAATTAATTATCATTAAAAAAGGAATTTATTTCGGTGGACATTAAAACAAAAAAAAATTGCAATTGCGAAAATAATATTTAAAAGTAAATTGTTATAATATATCTCGATTATTATTCTGTAGTTTTTATATATTTGTGTGCCCCTGCGATTGAAAACATGATAAAATACAAAACAGGAAAAATAATTAGAACATAGAGATAATACTGACTGGAAGAAAAATAATTTTAATAAAGGATTACACGAGAAAACAAATTTAAATTTTCAAGTTTATCCCATCAATAAAGATGATAAATAATCTTTAATTTTAGAAAATATAGTATAGTATTATTTCTATAGTACAAATTATAAAAACTAGTAAAACATTACATTTATTTTTTTAAAAACATTATTTTTATTGTCAAACTCCTAATTGTAATAATACTACAAAAGAAAACCACTTAATATTTACACACAAAAATTTGTAATTGAAAGAAATTCAATTTTGTCTCTATTTTCTTTTCCTGAGTCTCTTTGACATGGCTACAGTCAATGTCTTGGAGTTTCACTGAAGAAGTTTTTGAAGAGTTCAGTCTAACACAGTTGTTTCTTATAATATATACTGTTTTCTTAATAAATATTTTTTATTTTGGAGTTTCACTGAAAGAGTTTTTGGAAAGTTCAGTTTAACACAGTTGTTTCTCATAATATATATTGTTTTCTGTACTTAACAAATGTTCAATATATCAACAATCTCTTAGTTACTTTTATTTTAAAAGTTGTTTATTAAATATTTATTTTTCTTTCATACTGAGTCACTTACACAAACTTTCTCTTTTGATAGATATTAACAAACTTTCTTTCTTGATAAATAATAAAAAAAATCTAATAAATATTAAAGAATATCTATATTTTTTTCAAGTAACATTGAATTAGTTATTAAAAAACTAAATATTTAAAAATAATGTGTTAAACTGAATTTTTAAAATTAATCATATTAAATTATAAATATCTTAATTTATTATTGTTAAAAAAATAAAATATGAGAGAGATATTTATGTAAATGTGAGAAAAAGAAAAATCATTTAATATATAAAATAATAAGAACATTATTAATATTTTAAGAATTTTTTAAATGCAGGAAGCATTTTGTAAGCAACTGTCTCAGTTTAATTTAATTTTAGACTAAAAATTATTCGAATCAATAAGAAAAAAGAAGTTTAATTTGATTTTTTATGATTGAAATTATTTATGCTTGAAAAGTGATTCAAGTTAAAAACATTATCAATAAATGAATCTGAAATAAAATATTATATTATTGTTGCTAAACATTATATGAATAAATTCACAATTTCACAGTACTCATGCTAAAATTTTAATTAATTGTATATTATATTAATTAAAAAGTCTACAACTTATACAATTTAAATAACAAATTCAATCAGTAATTCAATTGTAATAGATAAAATCTACTTGTATTTGAAAGAAATAAACATAGCTTGAAAATAATAAATATAAATAAATAAATATAATATACTATATGGTTCCGTTTGGTTTGGCGAATCGGATAATTTGAAGAAGAAGACGAAATTATAATTTTAGCTGTTTGTGATTGTTTTTTTTTTAAGTTTTTGATTTCTAAATTTGGTTGGTTCGATTTTAAAAATCCCCATTTTAATAATTTTCTCACAATTTTATATTGAAAAAACATCATGACAAATATTAGGACTTTGTATAGATTTAAAGATAAATATGAGAGAATAAAAAATAAATCTTGGAGAGTTTGTATACCTTTTTTCATTCCATTTTTGTGCTGCTTTATACATATTATCTAGTTATGCACTAAATAAATACGTAACTAAAACGATAGTTAACATCGAATTTTCCAAAATAAGGTTGAAATATTAATTAATAAACATAATCTTAATTAAATTTTCACAAATTTTATTTCACATTGTGAATTTGATTATGAGTCAACAATTGATTATAAACTGAAACAGTTTTAGATAACGTTGGCCCTTTATAAAATTCTGTATAGTGTAATATGAATATTCAAACATAAACACATCATTTGAAAATCATTTTTATAATCAATTTCATTCAGATCAATTTTTAAACAATTTATGTAATTAATATGCATAATGTGAAAACTAAGAACAACACAACAGCATACATGTATGTGTACATAGTTTTTTGGTGTAATGTTGTGGAATACATTAAAATTGTACTTGAAATCTGCACACAGTGTCACATGCACCAATAGATGCATTCACATGTTGCCCATTATGCCAAAAATTTGTTTCTTATTTGGGTTGGCAAGTCTTAGGGTTTGACTCGATTTCTCACACACTCTTTCAAAGAATCCTAATTCGCAACAAGGAAAGGAAAATTAGGGCAAATGAGCAGCAAGATGTGGCATGGATTGAGGAATGATTTGATTGTCAAAAGTAGTTTGGTGTGGGAATTGGTTGGAGATTGCTGTCTATTTCTTTTCCTTTTTAAAATTATAAAAGTGAAAAGTTTTAATAATGTGTTTGATACGAGTGAAAATCCCAAAAGATATGTATGTGTGAAATGACACGTATATATATTTGAAAATATATAAATTAATTTATGCGTAAACTTTGAAAGATTGATTTATACTTTGTGTGAATAATATATTTTGAAAAAAAAAATGGATATCGCGTTGGATAAGATCAATGGAAATTGCGAAACTTTTTTTCAACCGTTTTTAGAAATTTAAAATTTGATAAGTAGATTAGCACAATCCTACCAATTGAATTATACACACTACATAGAAAAAAAAAGTATTAAATGATTGTTTGTTTTCTAATTACTGAATATTTTTTCAATAATATAGTATTCAGATAGTGGAAAATAAAGAATTTCAAACAATAATTTTCTTGATGATTGTGAAAATGACTATAAATAAAATAATTTTATAATAATAGAATAAGTAGTTTTTGCCATGTGGCCCATGCTCATGGTTTCGAAAGTTAAGTGAACAAAACATTGAAAACTGAAACACTCTTGTATATAAGACTTGGGTTAAAGTCAAATTTCTTCATTTTGCCTAAAGAAAATAGAAAGTGAAAGATCACAAGTCAAACTCAACCCTTGTGTTTTATGAGGAACAAATCACAAGGTAGTGAGGAAAAATACAAAGAGAACAATTTTATTGAAAAAATATTATTTGTATAACAATTCATCCAAAATGTATCTTTTTTTTTTTTTATCTTTATCTGTCATTATGACATATTATAATTTTGTAGAAAGAGGTAAGCAAAAAATAACTAACTAACTAACAATAAGGAAAATGATCTTCGTTTACATCTAATTATTAATTAGATACGAGATGTACACTTCTAATGACTCCGTCTACAAATATTTACTTGAATAATTAATATTTATTGATAAAATATAATCTTTTATATATTATATGTTAATATAAAATGTTCATTAGTTTTATTGATGACTAATATTCATTGGATGATTTGGCTCATTATATTTATTGATAACTTGATGATCCTAGAATTTATAATTAGATTTCATAACTAATGGACATTAAGAAGATTTATTTTAAAAGTATTTCCACTTTATTTATTGAGAATAAATGAGAGGCTTTTCAATTAAAATGAAATGCTTTAAGGTGATAATTCCTTACTAGATCTCATGAAAATTTGTAAATGTCAAATAAAACCAAATTAAAGAAAGTTGATTAAAAATGTTGAAAGAAAAAACTTATAAAAAAATTCATAACCGACACCTATGGGTTATAGAATAAAATTTCTTATGAGTAGGTTGAATTCTATTTGATCATAACCACTTCATCTATCTACTCGAATATGTTACAATTATTACTTTGAACTCGTTATAAACCTACCCCACCCAAAACAAACGGTAATATATACAAGTGCAAAGTCAAGTTTCTATCAAGAGAATAAAATATAAAACACCTAATTTCTATTTTTTTTTCATATATAATGAATACTATTATATATAACTGTAGCAAAAATAATAAAAAAGAAAGTGTAACTTTATTGGTAAGGGTTGAATGGTAACGGAATAATAGTCGTCAAACTCATTAATCTTCAAAAGAAAGTCACTGCCCGTGATTAGCGCGCACCTTCACCGTACGTTTCCGCGGAATCAATCTCATAAATTAAAAAATTCACCAATATTCTTTTTCTACCTTTCCCAATTAATTTAAACTATTTATTTACCCTCTTTTCTCTACATATTTTATTATATGAAAATATGTAAATAAATCACTCTTTATCTGAAACCTTAAGAGATAAACTCTTTTAAATTATCTTAATATCGGTTTATAGAATCTAAAATGACAGTTGGGTGATTATTAATCTTTAGGTGGGCGAGATTGGTGGATGTGTTTGTTGGTGAGACTAAATTGCATTAATATAACACTTTATAAACCTAATTAATTAAATTGAAGCATTTTTGGTTAGATAATACAAAAAAAAACGTAATTAATTAAAAAAATGTATTAATTAGAAGGTTTTAGTTGTTGATTATGGTTGTCTTTATTCTTACGCGTTGTGCGTGAAATCAGCAGTAAACTGTGAGATTCGTGTTTTGTTTTCTGTTTATCCAAATTTTTCGTACGGCCCCAACTCCCCGGGAAATCATCCTCTGTCTCTGTCCCCACCCATTCCTCCCCTGGTCCCCACTTTCTCTCTCTTTATTTATTCCACATATTCTCTATTTATTCATTTTATTATTCCTATTTATGCAAAACATTATAATAATATTCTTTCCCTTCATGCAATCATACCATACATGCATCACCACATCTCAGCCACAGTTTTTTTTGGGACATTTAAAGAGGATTTTCCCCTTTTTATTTTTGGGTTTTACTCCTTTCAAACTATCATTATTATTTCTGATTTTAAAGGAAAATAAAATTGAAGGAATAGTATATGATGAGTTTGTTAATTTTTATACTTATTAACTTCAAAGCTGTGTTTATTATAACTTTTTTTGTTAGTTGACTTTATAATTTTCTTGTTTATGGGTTAATTTAAAATATACGATCATAATTACTTTGTTATGGTGTCTAATTGTAATCATCTTTGACTACTTGGTTACTTAACTATGCTAACTTCAAGCGTAATCAATTGAATTGTGATGTAAGAAAATTCAATTCCTTCTCCGTTACCCAATGATAAATGAAAACAACATTAATTGCACTCCATCAAAATCAACCTTCTTACAAGATAGGCAAAAACAAAGATGAACATATATTTTATACAATTACGTCATTGCGAGGTATTTCAGCGTTTTAGATTACGTTCTTTCGATTATTTTAATTATTTACGTGTAGTGTCTCCATAGGGGAAAATCAGAGAGGGAAAATTAAAATGGGACACAATCGTTTGAAGGAAAATGAAGTTTAAAGTACATGAAATTAAAGTGTAGACTGTTAAATTATGTCTTAAAATTGGAATACTATATGGAAGTAGTTTGAAAAGTTAATTCTACTTTGTCCAAAAAATTGGTTATAAATAACTATATAAAAGATATAAAAGTTAGTATGATGATAAAATATCCTTATAAAAAAATTAAAATAAGTATAAAAAAAATAAAATAAGATACTTACATGTGTTTTTTCTTATTCCTTTTTATTGGTTTACTGTTGTGTTTCTTCATTTGTATTTATCTTCTTTTATGACATTACTACTCACATTTCTTAGTTAATCATCTTTCTTGCTGCACATTGTTACTTGTCATCCATCCTTAAACCCCTACTCCATTATAAGTTAGAAATTTCATTCTTCTATTATAGTTTAGAAGATTTGAATATATATTCACACACATAACAATATATGTTAATTAGTCTAACTTTCTTTTAATAATTAGAGTTGAAATTTTAAGTTTATTAGAAATTAGACATAATCTTTCAACAAATAAATTGATATAAAAATATAAAATGTAAATTAAAAAATGATTTGTTTTTAAATAAGATTTGTGAAAATAATTTTGAACATAAATGTTTATCTAAAAAATTTGTTCGATCATCCATCAAGACTCTTATGAATTATTATAAAAATTTTTAATACATAATTCATTAGTTTATTCTTGTATATTTAATCATGTATAAATTAAAGTATGAAGTTGAGAGTCTCCAATTTAAGTGAAGATGAACAAGAAAGACTCACAAATCAAATGTCTTAATATCTTTTGTTGAAGGTGACATTAGATATTTTTTATGTATTGACTCGTAACTTTTAAGATCTAAATATCTGTTGTTACATACTAGCGAATAACTCTAACATATATTTTTTAACAAATTTTAATAAGAATATATGAAATCACTGAAAATGAGTTGCGTAAAAAGAATTACGTTATATATAAAATTATTTAAAAACATTATGTAATAGTTTGGGCGAATTTAATATGATAAATGAACTAAAATTGGTAAGAAAATGAATAATGATATACGTGTTATGTAATATATTGAAACGAATTTGAAGTATGAATGGTGATGTGATTAATAATCGTAAGATAGTGATTACCAAAGAGTAATATTTTGTTTAATTTAGTATTGAGTATGTATGTATTAGAAAAAAAGATATTACATGATCTATATGATTTAGTAGGGTACCTATAAGAAAATTACCTTAATTATATTTCCTTATTGTTGAAATTTTTAATACACTTTAGTCAATGGATGTACAGTTAATGTGATTTGACTGCATTAAGATACCATTAACATTTTTAATAGAATTTAACATGAGTCAAGAGTGTGTGATTGATTGTATATAAATGTATTCAGTATAATGAATGAGTAGTTATGTGATAAATTTTTAGATGATTAAAATATTTGATGTGATTGTCAATACATAGTTAATTTTTTTTTTAGTATTAATATAAATTATTTTATTTTCATATAGTTGTGCTTATTCTCATATATACAAAAATTCTTTTATTCTCATATAATTTTGTTTTTAAAAAAACATATCCTACTTTTACTAATAATTTGATCAAATATTAAGCTAATCAGGTGTTAAAAAGTAGAATGAGGTTTTGGTGAAACTGTTATATAGTAAATGCGGTGTACTGTTGTAGAATAGAAAATTAAAAATGTATTTCCAATATACTTAGACCAAAACTTAATCTCTATTTAAACGTGGTTAGTATTAATCTTTTAGAAAATCTTTTTAGTGTATTTACGATTGAACAGTGAATGTCTTTTTATATATTGAGAATTCTTCGATTCCGTATTTTATACAATGTATAGTTAAAAGACAGGTATTATGTACCAATTTTCTGATGAATAGAAATAGGCATTACTGATTCGGGGTCTGCAATACCATGGTTGTGATCAGAGGCAAAAGAAATTAAAATTAAAGAATAATAAGAAATAAAAAGTGGGAGAAAAGAAAGAGCAGTAAATTATTAAGAGAGAATGATATTGCAGAGAAATTAAAAACCGTTTGAAGTTAGTTGGGAGTGACTGGTGGATAAAGGGGAAAAAGAAAGTAGAAAGGGCAAAAAAGAGAAAGTGGCGCGTGGTGGTGATGTGAGATTTTAGATCTTAGTATTGGTATTAGTATTAGAATGAGTAATTAGTAACAGTACCATACCCTGCGACGGCATGTGACAGCTACTGCAGCCACGTGCGAGAGAGAGTGAGAGAGGGTAAAAAAGTGAAATAGAAGAAGAAGAAGGAGCAGAGAAAAAGCAAAAGCTAAAAGCACAACAAACAACAGTAACAGTAGTACTTTCTTAGATAACGGCGTCAGAGGGACGGCCAAGACCCCAACAAGGAAAACGATCAGTTACTTAACGCCGTCAAAGGGTTGCCGTTTGTGGTTTAGTCTCTATAAAAAACCGTTATGTTGGAACCTGTCCTTCTGAGTCCACTCCACCCATTTCCTCTCTCTCTCTCTTTTTCTCTTCAACATTCTCATTCTCTTCAAAGCAACAAGCACCCAGAGTGAGGAGAATTCAACTTTCTTCCAATGGCGCTCGTTTCTTCTTCTTCTGCCAAGTGGGTCATCTTGTTCCTTCTGGCTCTGTTCGTTCAACTACAAGCCATGCCCACCACCACACCGCAGATCTCTCACCTCAGGTCTCAACACAAACACTCTGTTTTCTATGTGTTCTGTGATGGGTTGGTTTAGCTTCTAGCTACATTGTGTGGATTTCCAAACCAAAACAGTTCAAAGGCCGTTTCCTCTGATTTGGGTTTATGTGGGATCTCTTATGAAGTGGGATTTAACATTGATATTAGCTTTTTGAGAGAAAACAGAAAAAAGCTAAACACATTGTGGCTTGTTTGGTTTTTGAAAAGGAGAATCTCAATTCCCCGTTTCAAATTGAACGCGCGTTTTCATTTTCATTCATTGGTCTTATTTTTCTTTGCTTATTCCTAGTGAAACAGAGAGAAAACCAAGATCTTGCTCTGAGCCATTTTTTCCTTTTCATTTTGTAGGAATGTTGAAGTGGAAAAACACAGGATTCCGACCTTGCTGAACTCGTCAATGGCTGAGAGGTTAGTGTTCTTTCTTTCCACCGTTAGAAGAAGCTAAAAAAACTCTGATCCTTCTTCCTTGAAACTCCGGTTAATCTGGACCGTGTGTTCCGAGTTCTAACTAAGTCTCAGCCACTGGATCGAGCCAACGATCACAGCCGTTGAAAAATCGTTGATGCTTCGATCTGGATCGTTTATTCGGTTATGTTCGTTCTTCTCTATGTTCTGAGGGGTTCTGCAAAAGCAAAATAACTCCCCACACCACACCATTAAAGAGTTGGTTAACCGTCAACAAACTTTTTTCCTCTTCCAAAACCACCCTCTCAAAGTGCTCAATATTTTTTTATATAAAGGGTATTCTGGTCATTATGTAGCGGATAAGGTGCACAGTTTTTTTTATCTTAACCGCTTATATCAAGTTGTTGTTTTTTCACTTTAACTTTTTACGGAGCAAATGTATTTACCGAACTCACTGAAATCTCCCACCGACAAGTGTCCCTGTTGAATTTTTATTTCCCCTTATTTTTAAATTAACATTGTGCTGTCAATTTGTTTTTCTAAAATAGGACTTTATTTGTTTCGAAGGAAAACAATTTGTTTCTCCTTTTGTATTTATTAACTATTTGATTTATTATAGTACAGAAAGGACATTAGTTAACAGGTCACGGTTGCCGACTGCAATAAAGTGTATATATATATATATATATATATATATATATATATATATATATATATATATATTTTAATTTTCCTTACAATTTCACCAAAAGGTGTAGTTTATTTATAACTGCTATCTTTACATTTAGTGCATAAGTCAAACTTTGGTTATTAGAAGAAAAATTGATTCATTATATAAAGTTTAATGTTGTCATAAGACCACTATAACTTAGTGAAATAATATTATAATCATTGAATTAGTAGTTTGTTTGCTTATTTATTGCTTAAGATTGTGACTGTGCTTGTACCTCTTTCTCTCAGGGCAAAAGAGGCTGAGAAATTAAATGAACAAGCTGCAGTGGCTAACCCAGATGAAGTGGTTTCAATGGTTGAGATGTGGGTCTCTATTTCTCTCTCTTCATTTTTCACTATATAGACAAACCTTGCTACAATGTCCTTCATAGCTAAGCACATAAATTAAAGCAAAAAGATAAAATTGCATGAACCTATGATGATCTATAATGTTTTATTATGTTCTTATTAATTTATTCATTCACGTGGAGTAGGGACTATTGAGTGTAACGAGGGTAGGGTAGTGGTGTGCCGTGGCATTTTGGTGGCACTCATAACTCCCTCTTGAGAATTGCGATCTAACTATTTACCCAACTAACCCATTTTTTCCATCACTTTACTTTCCTGATTTTGCCACAGTTGAATGAATTTGAAACTTTGAAGACTTACCCTTTTCTTCTTTTTGACCCTTTTGTGGCATGTTAAGTTGGGAACCTTACCTTGTCACTAACCAGCGACGTTTTCGGTCGTGGTCTCTCTCCTTTTCATGGTTCAGTCACATGCACTTTCTCATGATTTGGCCTTCTTCATTCTCATGGTGCTTTTGCATGACATTATAAATCTAATCCCTTTGCCTATAAGCAAATTAATGAATGTTTCCTCATAAATGTGTTGTACTTCCCAGTACAACTCTTTCTCTCCCATTAAAAACAGTTACTTCTAGCAGTTCTAATCAAATTTTTCGGTGCTTTGATATGTGGATTGAGATTTTTGTATAAAATTTTACCATGTGTTGGTTGGTGATTCCAAGCAACGTGGCCACGGCTGCATATTTGGGTCAAGATCCATGTCGTGACAGAAAAGCATATTTACCTTATCTTCTATTCCAGAAAAAGCCAAGAATTTTTAGCCGTTACAATTAGGAAAATTCCTTTTGTCTTCACTCGGCACATGGATAAATTATTTTGACATCGTTTGCTTCCTCCACTGAGCTCGAGAAGATTTACTAAAAAGTTTTATCTTGGGTAGTGTCCAGTGGCTTTATTTTATTCCTGTTAGCTGACTCTACCTATTTAGATCAGGTCTAATTATTGTGATACACAAAGCCAGAACATTTTGTCTGCATTTGCATACATGCCACACACGAATTTAACACAAGCATATGCAAACAAATTGTGTTAAATTTTTTTCCCATCTTGGCATGGTTTCGAACTGTTAATGTTCAAACAAAATTGGAAAGTACATGAGGACTGATCGCTTAGTGTAGATTGAAAGAGCTTTTACCACACCAAATAAGGATTGTTGATTACAGTAATGGGATTATGAAAGCAATGTTGTTCAATTTGTAATACCAAATGTGTTCAACTTGTATCACATCCTGGCAAGTTATTAAACTAATTTGTTAAGCAAAAGGAATTGCGTAATAATGTTTGATTGGGCTTGTATAAGATAACATCAAATAAAGATAGTTGCTTGACACTGATGGCACTAAGTAAACAATGTTGTTGATATTACAGGAGCATCCAGAATAGTACACAGAGAAGGAATCTGGGGTTTTTCTCTTGTGGAACTGGTAACCCCATTGATGATTGCTGGCGTTGTGACCCCAACTGGCAACGCAACAGGAAGCGTCTTGCAGATTGTGGCATTGGTTTTGGCAGAAATGCCATTGGTGGTCGTGATGGCAAGTTCTACGTTGTGACTGACCCCAGGGATGATGACCCTGTGAACCCCAAACCTGGCACTCTTCGCCATGCTGTGATCCAGGACAGGCCCTTGTGGATTGTGTTCAAGAGGGACATGGTTATTCAGTTGAAGCAAGAGCTAATCATGAACAGCTTCAAGACCATTGATGGAAGAGGAGCCAATGTGCACATTGCTAATGGGGCATGTATCACAATCCAGTTTGTTACTAACGTCATCATCCATGGCCTGCATATTCATGATTGCGTACCTACTGGAAATGCCATGGTGAGGAGCTCCCCCACCCACTTTGGTTGGAGGACAATGGCTGATGGAGATGCCATCTCCATATTTAGCTCAAGCCACATTTGGGTTGACCACAACTCCTTGTCCCACTGTGCTGATGGCCTTGTGGATGCTGTCTTGGGCTCAACAGCCATAACTATTTCAAACAACCACTTCACCCACCACAACGAGGTACTTTCACTCTAGTTTCCTGTGTCAAATTGCACTTTTCCCCTTGTCGAATCATGGATCAAGTTTGTTATCTTATTTCTTTGCAAATTCAGGTGATTCTGCTGGGCCACAGTGACTCTTACACAAGAGACAAGCTCATGCAAGTGACCATCGCATACAACCATTTCGGAGAGGGACTAATCCAGAGAATGCCACGGTAATATTTAATGTCACTTTTTGCATTGAAACCTCTTTTGCTCGTTCTCCTTTTCCTTTTCTCTGTGTGCTTTAAATGCAAATAAATGTAACCACAAGATAGGTTGGTCTGAATGGCCACAGTCGCAGCAACCTTCTTTGGTGCATTAATTTTTGTTTTTAAGCTTTCTTCTTCAGTTTAAGGAAATCACAAAATTTTTAGAAGAATTAGTTTTGCGGGACCAGATGGTGTAGCCATTAATCAACAACCGGATAGGGCTATTTTGTCCCCTCCTGCAATGAAGTGTTTCAGATCAGAGGTGGAATATTATATATTATCTAATCTAACAAAACATTGGTCATGAATAATGCAGGTGTAGACATGGATACTTTCACGTGGTGAACAATGACTACACTCATTGGGAAATGTATGCTATTGGTGGAAGTGCAAACCCCACCATTAACAGCCAGGGCAACCGATACAATGCTCCTGTTAACCCTTTTGCCAAGGAGGTACATTAGTACAATCAATCCATGTGACGCTGTAAATTGATGACGTTTTAGTTAAGCCGGTTTCACTAACTGATTAAGAAAAAAATATTGGTGTTAACAGGTGACTAAGAGAGTGGAGACAGCAGAAAGTCAGTGGCAGGGTTGGAATTGGAGGTCAGAGGGAGATTTGTTGCTGAATGGTGCCTTTTTCACCCCATCAGGAGCTGGAGCCTCAGCCAGCTATGCCAGGGCCTCAAGCTTGGGAGCCAAATCTTCTTCCATGGTTGGTTCCATGACTTCCAATGCTGGTGCACTCGGTTGCAAAAGAGGCCGTCAGTGCTAGCACATATCAACCAGCAGCCATGTGAATGAAAGAGCAATTATTTTTCTTTTGTGTTTGATTCTAAGTTTTTACCATATTATAATAGAACATCATCATATATCCCATTGCTTTCCTCACACCTCCGTCATCCTGCATTCTTGACAAGTGTACATTAATTACACATGTCAATATGGTTTATGTTACCCATTGCCACATTGTGTGTTTTCCTGTTGGTCAACCTTAGCTGCTCGACTTGCTCCAGCTGAAACAAACAATGCAAGTGTAGGAGCAGGTGCAGAAGCGCCATCCATTGTTTTCCTTTTTCATTTTTTGCCTTTTCCTTTGGTCCTTCCCACCTCATATCATCTCATCTCATCAACCTTACCCACCCATTATATGCATATTTTGCCAAATGTCAAGTCATGTCCCCTTACATACTGTTCAGTCTTTTTCAGTTTTTCTTATAGGATTTGATCGAGCCCAATTATATATATGAATTTTCTTTATTTTTATTTTTTTTACTATTTGTTTTGTTGAGTTAATTATACAAGCAAAAGCATGATTGTCAAAGTTGAGTTATATGGAAACACTTTATCAATGGCAATTATGGAATTGTAATAGCTGTGGTGTTGCTTTTTAACTTTCTCAACTTTTTAGCCCTTTTTTTCCCTGTGAATGGAAGTAATCTTTGCTTTTGTTGTGCAATTATGGCTGTAAATCATTAAACATATCTGCCTGTGTTGGTTTCTCTACCAACATGTTCGATTCGCTCATGTGCGCCACATGATCCTCCGCTCCCTCATTATCTTTCTAATTAACATGATTATCCCCTTTACCTAAGGTGTCCCCCCTTAAGCCTTTCACATTATCATGGCTGAGAAATACCGAACAAGACATGCCATCATTTTAAAGTATCGTTCCACACTTAGTTTTCTCCTCAATTTTTCCAATGTACAATTCTCTGGACAGCAAAGGAATGCTTGTTCAACAATTGAACTCTCCAAAGGCCTCCAAGAAAGCAATGTTAACAGAACACAATTAACTGTTAATGTCACAAATACATGTCAATGATTACTTCTAATCACATTTACTTAGCCTTAAAAATGGTTAATATTATTTCAGATTTATTGAAATATCTAATAATAATATCAAGCACAAAAAGTCACTGAGCAAAGCAACATAAATTAACTCCAAGGACAGACACGACAGTATGAACTGATGCAATGTGAAAGGTATTAATTTAATGGAGAATTTAATTTGTCGGATTAAGAAATAGATGGTGATCAGTGTTTGCTTTGCTCTAATGGGTTAGGAGAAATGTATGACAACAACGTTAAGTTTTACTAGAATGAAAGAGGTGTCTAATTTGATCATGGTAACGGAAATGAAGTATTGTTGAAATGTCTTTGTCTGTGTTGTGGGCTGTGACAAGTGGTTAGAGGCACCTAGTAAATGCCTGCGGAGAGAGCAATGGACAGTGCTAACGAGAGACAGAGATGAGTGATGAGTGATGAGTGATGAATGCACATGGTTAGATTTGTAATAAAGACTATACCTCCCCTACATGTGAGATAGGCCCCATAGGCCATGTGGGTTGTTCTTCCTCCAAAATTGGCTTACAGATCATTTGGGTTTTCATATACGAAACTTCTCCATTCACTTTCCAATCCACTTTTTCTTTGCAAATTCATACTTCTTACACATAACCTTGCATAAAGATCATTGCCTATTTACACCAAAACCTTTTCAATTACATGACCCCATCATAATATTTATACCATTTTATGAAGAATTCAGAACACTTCTTATTAGAATACACGTCAATGAAATTTTATCTCATACATCAGTGCCATAGTGTGATTTATGTATCTAAGTATTATTGGTATCTAGCTAGAATGTATTCTGAAGACGTGACTTTAAAATAGTTGCTTCATTGAAACATTTAGGCCCATCCTTTCTCTTTATCCTTCCAAGATTGCTACGAACTGATGTCTGGCCCTAAAATGGTGGCATGATATTGGCATTTGCGTAGAAGGATCAACTTTTGTTCAGGTAACAAATGAAGGGCACCATGTCCCAAATGTTTTTAGTTTTCCATTAAAATTATAATACACAACAAATGTTCATCATCAAGCACTTTAATCAACGGGTGTAAAGTTATTTACCCATAATCTCAAATTCAAATCTTAAATATTTGAATACTTAATAAGAGATAGTTTTGTTATTCATAAAGATTACGCTTTTATGGCAATATAGTGAGGAGCTTGCAAAGGGACTCATTCCAGAATATTTAACAGTTTCATAGTTAAAATTAAGAGCTATTTATAAATATCATTCTTCACCAACTTAACATTTTTTTACAACAAAATCATCTCAAAGTAGTTGAATAACAACTTACAAGGTAAGTAATACGGAATCCTAATACGGTAACATAAAGTGTTGTCGTATTGTATCCAAAGAAAATATTATATATAGGGTTTAAAGTAGAAAAAGTCCATTTCATATTTTTTTCTAGGTTTAATAGTTTCTTTTTATTTCGTCCCACTATCGTAATTTTTGAAGTGAATCAACGTAATTCATTCTATCAATTCATAATGACAAGGATATTATAGCAACACATAACATTCACTACACGTGTAATGGATCAACTTCGTTAACAAGTTAACTACCATGTTATTCATTCCTATTAAATGTGGTTATTATATTAAGATATAAACTTATTTAAAGAAAACAAGACAAAATTTAAAATAATGAGAAAATTATGATAAGATTATTAAATTTGATTTTTGTACATGTAACTGGAGGTTGAATTTAATGATGGAAAATTGGGTGGAAACATGAAAAATGTAATGGTATGTATTAAGTAGAGAAAAAGTTAGGTGACAGTTGCTCTCTGGAACATTTGGACCATGTTGCAAAGTTGCAATCCAATGTTAATTTAGAGTGGAAGGATGAAAAAAAGGGTTAATGAATCTAAATTTGTAGCACCGACAATCTTAAAGGGAAGTCCTAGTCCTATTGGTCCCCACACAAAAGGTTGAATCAATACTACCCTGAAGAACAGCATTCAAACTCATAACCTCACTATCTCTGTTGCTAAAACTTACTTCTACATTATTAAATGTTTTCAGAGTTTTTTTCTCTGAATTTTTTTTTGTTTTTTTCTCTCTTGTCTTCACTGTTAACTATATGGTAGACAACTTTGAGTGAGAGTGAGGGGCTCAAGGAAATTTTACACACATTCGAAACTATCATAGTTATCTCTTGAGAACCAACAAAGGACCCACCCTACGAGATTTCGTTCTGCATTTCAAGAAACAATATTTTCTTTGCAAATGATAACTAATGATTATTGGTGTTATTATTCCGAGAGAGGTGGTGAATTTGGATCTCAAAATGTGAAACTTTGGATTTGTTAGGGTTAGTCTCTTGGTCCCAAAACAATAGTTGCAACTCTATTATGTCATGATTCCATTCAAGAAATTTTCAGATCGAGTGTGAGGTGCCAAATCTAGTTTCAATCTGTTTATGTCAAAACCACTTCTTCATTAAATTTGAGAGTTTAGTAATGTTAATTTGTTTTCTAGGAATCAAAACTTTTTGTTTTCAAATTTTAGAGATTGAAATGATTTTTTTTTTTAAATTTAGTAGTATATCAAAATCAAGTTTATTTCCAATTTAAGAAACTAAATGCCTAATGAACTCTAAAAATAATTATAAAGAATGGGTGTCATATCATTTTAATGGTAGATTAAATGTAATAACTTCTCTCTAGTGAGATAATTTTGTTTAAACTAAACCCCAAACTCTTTTTTAACACTGTTTATAGGTTGATCCAGAATTAAGAAGATCTAACAATATGGGTAAGACAAAAAGATTGGGAATTTGTGATGAACCTTAATAAACCTAACATCTTGAAAGTACCAATACCGACAAAGCTTGCATGTCTTTCCCTAGTTTCGTAAGGTTGGCAGTGAAATAGTGTGTGTGTCTCACTTTCCTGGTCCCATTTTTCTCTGCACAGGCTCAATTGATTTTCAGTGGACACTGCCCAAAACACTGATGGATGAGTCATTTTCTAGATAATTCTCTTGAGAATTTATATGGAATCATGTTGTTATTAGTTGAAAGTAATTATGAATTTTTTAATTGAGATTAATTTTCATCAGAAAATTTAAATATTCACTTTTTTGTTGCATGTCCACATAACATATAATTTAAAAGTATGGATTTTGAGAATAAAATACTTTTTTTCTTAACACTATTTGTTTATTATGTAAATAATAATTAGATAAATTTTTTTAAACTTATACATTATTTAAATAGAAATATTTGATTATTAATTATCACACACACAGATAGTCTATATTATCTAATTACCTTTAATGAAAAACGATCCACCCCAATATTTATAAAAATGGTAGAAATATTGAGTATTTGAATTCCAAAGCATTCAAAAAAGATTGAAGTAACTCGGTGTCAATTCGTCGCATACATGCTTAGTGATAAATCATATACATATAAATATAAACATAAGCAAATCATATTCTTATTTGAAGAAATAGAACTATATTACTAAAACACAAAATATATATTTATAATATTTATAAATATTTAATTTTTTTATTTCATTATCAGAAATACACAAGCAAAATATAAATTTCTAAGTTCTACATTATATTTTTACTCACTTTATACTTCCTATTGCATTAAAAAAATAATTTTCAAATTCAAAATTAAATTAGAAAACTCAAATTGAAATTATACTCAACTTTTTTTTTATAGATTTAAATTATTATTTTTCCTTCTCGTAACAAGAAATGAAAATTAAATTCAAATTTTTTAATAATTTATTCTAATTTTAAATATCTTTTTATAATTTTTTATTCTCCCTTCCATTTTGTTTTCAATTCTATGAAGTAAATAGAATATCCTAACCAAAATTCAACTTCTCATGACCGAATTCTTAACGTGAACAATGTATAAATCTAATTTGAGTAAATAATGTTGGAGAAAATTATTTAGTTAATCTATTTTAAAATAGGTTTATTTTGAAAAATATTTGCACAGATGAAACTCAAGTGCGGTATTTGAATACAGGAAACTGATATGATATAGAGACAATCCAAATTAGCAAATATCGAGCATTTACTATTTTTCAAACATTCATAACAATTTGAATAAAAAAATCTAACCAATACTTCATTAATTCTATTTTTATTTCTTATACTTCTTTTTACATATAACCATTTATATTTTATTCTCTTCCAGCAATTTTATTCGGACAAAAACATCTATAAACTCGCAAGATTAGCTTCTCTTTCTTCTTTGGTATACTTTCCTATTTTTTGTTTTTGATTTCTGTTCTTTTACGGGAGAAGTTTATAAAAGAAACCAAAATAGTTTCCACTTAGTAACTGTTAGAAACATTCCTTTGAAGTCTAGAATATAAAAATCTACCAAATTGACAGCAAACACTACAGCTTTCAGACGTTATTGATCTGAAAAGTATATCCAGCTTCAGCAAAATGAGATTTGACCAATGCAAGAGATTTGGAGCGGTGGGAAATCTTATTCTTTTCTTCTTTGGGCATTTGTGCATACCTAAAAAGAATAAATGGAAGGAATTAGCTTTAGCAAGAAACTATGAAACGTTTGAACGGAAGATGAGATGAAAGAAGGGATTGAAATACGTTTGATCATATCCTTCAGGTTCAAAAATAGGATCCCATCCAAAATCATTAGGCCCTCTTGGAGGAACAATCTTCCCCTAACATTACCATGCACCACAAAATTCAGATAGTTACACTCACACATACACCATTTTGAGATATGTAATTTCTACAATTTTTTCTCTCTCTTTCTTCCACATCATATGTAGTAATAATAAAAGGAAATAAACATACCGGAGTTTTTCCAGAAAATGTGATAGGTTCACTATCTGGACCTGCCGCAAAGGAAAATACACATAAGGCAAAGGCTGATTTATCATCATATGCCATCAGCAAATTGTTGAGACCTGGAAAATGAATAAGAGGAATCAGTAAATCAAATATTGTAGGACATCCTTGTTCCTGAAAACATGTATTAAAAAATTATGCAGTTTGGGAACAACCTTCATGGCCAATCTTCTGCAGAAACCATTTGCTGCATGATACATCAACGCAATTAGACAATAATCATTAGGAAGTACTGATAATGAATCTAAAAAATCTCACTTGCTAAATGCTGATGATTTAGAAATAGTGTACACACAAGCTTAAAAGAATTCAGACGAATATTTTTAGACTTAATATTCAAAGACAATGACCTACATGGATGAGAATGTTACATAAAAATTAAACAGGAAATGCAAATAAAATAGCTCAGTCAACAGACAACCATCCAAACTAAAGAATAGAATCATCACTTAACACAAATCAGCATTAGATTTTTCACTCTTACAGATGCAAAAATACATACATTCTTTAAGAAAAAATCCTAAGACACGCTCTAGTTGAAGAAATATAGTTAAAATTGCTCTCGTTGAAGATAGTAATTCTAATTTATATATACTGAGTGATAATAACAGTGGGAAAGTTCAAATATGTGCCAGACCATATATAAAAAGGATCATATAACAAAGGACGATGTAGAAACAACAAATTGTGATAAATCATATATCCGGAAAATTATAATTAAAACAGTACATCCCACTACACTGCAAAATCACTTCAAAGAAATCCTATCACTCGAGAAAATAAAGAAAAAGAGAAAGAGAGCTTGAAAAGGTTTCCTTTATGTATACAGCAGACCTGAGATACAATGATGAGAAAAGGAAAGGGTAAAAGACAAGTAATCCTAGGTACAAATAGGTTCTACCCAAAACAGCTTTTGAATAAAGCTTACTTAGCCTACTCTGAACCCATTCTAACACTATCATTGTTTGATGGTAAACATTATCAACCTCTGGGTCGTTAATTGAAGCCTATCTTGATGCGCACTCTATAGGAAGTCATTGAAAATGAGTACGAAGTTTCAACCCTATAGATAACCCAACAGTTGTTCAAATCAAAATTCACAAAGAGAGGAAGTGAGTTTTTGAACCAAGAGTACAATGGAAATGAAAAGGATGCAAGAGCTGAACTTCCGAAAGAATTTGAGATGAAGAGAATGAGGAATCAGAAACAATTAAGGAATAATCCAACAAGCTTCTTGGCATAGTCAATTGCAGGGGATTTATCAAGCATTACTGGCAGAATTGTTGAATGCACTACATACACAAGAAATAAGGAGGCAAGAAATATTTATACAGGGATCTTTCTAAGTCAAAAACTACAGCCAAAACAACAACAATGCATGTGCCTTTTCACCTTGTCCCTATTGCAAGAAAAATAGTCACCCTACAACAAGTTTTGCTGGAGGCCAAATATGAAATTCCACAAGTGTGGTCAATTGGAACATGTGGAAAAGATATACAAGTCTCAACATTAAGAAGAAATTGTCAAGGTGATAGGAACTTGGGAATTATGGGGTGTCCAAATCTCACACCAAGTAGTATAGCGTTTCGTTCTCCCCCCTTAATAGTTAGCTTTTGAGGGTTGATTCCCCAAGTAGGATATCAATAGGTAATTAAAATAGGTTGTTTGTAAGAGCTGCGGTGAAGGGTTCTGATCAGTGGAGGATTTGACCAACAAGATTGAGTGATATGAACTTGGGTATTATGGGGGTGTCCAAGTTCCAAATCGAGTGGTATAGGATGCTCAATGGAGTATGTGTTTGGTTCTCCCCCTTGGTAGCTAGCTTTTGAGGGTTGGTCTCCAAGTGTGTGGGTTACTTATTAGTGGAAGACCCATATGGAAATGGATCACTAGAAAAGTAGTCGAAAGTCAAGATTCTAATGTTCGTTGGGGTTTAGGGTTTAGAGTTTAGTTCTTTTGGGTCACTCGCTCAACTCCCTTGAGACATTGACAACCAGCTCTAATACTAATTGATAAGTACTCAAGCACCTGGGGAACCCACCCCACCCTCAAAAGCTAGTATTAAGGGGGGAGAACTAAGCACTTAAAATACTCCACAGAGCACATCCCATACTACTCAATGTGGAAGGGTACCCCATAATACCCCAGTTCCTATCACAAGGTTGCAAAGGATTAACTAGATTTGCAAGATCATGTTTTACAACCAATAACTTCACAAAAGGTTGACTTATATACCGTGGTTGTACAAACCACATGACTCATGATTAAGAGCTCAACAAATTTGTCATTTCCAAAGTAAGAATTGGAAATGGAGCACGTATTGCTATGAAAGATATATGAATAACTACAATTACCAGTCATTCAGGTTTAGGGTTTAGGTATGTTCATGAGATTATTTAAAATCTATTGCTTAATTATTGGAGAAAGGTTATATCATTATTTGAACACCAACTTTGCGTGGTTTAAAGGAGAGAGAATCCCAGGATTGAATCCTATAGAGGAAAAACTGCTTAAGATGGTTTTGCAGTATTTTATTATGACATGTAGATGTGTTTGAAAAATGTGATAATACAACATACAGCGATACCGCTTTAATGAAGGTTAGATAAACCCTACAAGAAAGGTCGGAGTGTATTAAAGAGGACATAGAGGAAATCACACTCCATATACCTAAAAATAAGGATAATGCACAATGGCAAACTGGAACCCCTAAAGCGAACCCCATTTAGTGGGAATGAAATATACCCAGTACTTCATTCCAGAATAACGAGAAGAAGTCCCAAATTACTGAACAGAACACAGATTTTGAGGATCCATGCCTCCCCAAGCCCAAAGGACTCAATTTCCCCTGAAATCACAAGATAATTCTCTCTCACTCTCGCTCTCTCAACCTACCTTCTTATTTCAAACTGTCTAAGCACAAGTAAGATAGGCCCAAACCAATAATACGAAATGACCTAATATGTACATATATAAAATTCTATTCTCTAATATCTTGATCATCAGTTTCCTACCATAGCTTCAGCCTATTTTAAGAAACCATATGCTTCTTGTACTTTTCTACATCAGTCTAATGCTAAAAAACTACAGTATAAATGAATAACAATAATATGAGGGCTTAAACAATTATGACAAAAAAAGGGTAAAATTCACCTGAGCACAATGGTTAAGTGTGAAAATGAACTTACATGTAAGGCCCTGAAAAAGTTTAAAACAGTCAATCAAAATCAGTCAGGCTGTATAATAATGCCAGCTTTCGTTGCAAGGAAAAAAAAAGCAAAATAATATCCACCTGGAAGACCCTTCAAGGCATTGAAGCAGAGGCAAGTGTCTTCAACCAACACAGGTCCGTTAACCTTGGCATACACAGTAAAGAAAAGTATAAAAACGATCAAAAACAAAAACTAAAACTAAAACCACAACAAGCTAAGCATATGTGAGAAAAAATTATAACAAAGTACCTGACGGGCAGCCATTCGAGCCTTCTCTTTAGAGATATCTTCAGGCTCTCCTTGCAACTCGGGCACTTGATATAAAAAGAATGGAGAAACAAACTCTAAGAAGAATTATCAAACAAGAAAAGTAACTGAACAAAACATAATTGCCTATTTGATTCACTTCTCACGTTTCAGTTCTAAAAACTGTTTTTCTAAAACAATTTCACACCACTGAGCAATCAATTTCTTAGTATAAAATGAATAAAGTTTTGAAAATTGTTTTCAAAACAAGTGTTTCAGAACCAAAAAAAAGTAGAAGCAGTTAAACAAGTGTTTCTTCTTTTAGTTGCCATTTTCAAACCTAAAAACAGCCTTTCAAGATAGAAATCAAACACACCCTAAATGTCTCAACAAAACAGACAGCACGGACAAGTAGAGGGAAAGAATAAACAACTTAAAATGGAAAAAGTAATTTAAAAAGAAAAGGGGAAGAGTGATTATTATCATTATTACAATCAAGTTTGAGGGACTGGAAAGGAATGGAATTCCCCAAGATGGCACGAACTTCTTCAAGCTTTTTGGCATTTCCAGTCACAAAAGTAACAGGACGTGACAGTACCAACCCTCTTGTAGCAGCCATTTCCCAATTCTCGTTTGATTTTTCTGGGAAGTAAATAAAACCAGTAATCAGTAAGAATTTCAGAGAGACCCATTACAGAAAAAACATTTCTTTTTCAATATTTCTCCGTGGGCATGACAAAATGAAGTAGAACTTAATTCTATGAATGAATACTGTTCAAGTTATAATAGTATTCCTGATCTAACTTGATTTTATATTACTTTATAATTTATATATATTTAATTTAATTTGACTTTATATTATTATGCTGATACATTTTGGTATCTCTTGCCTACGATAACAACATGCATAAGCACAAAACAAACACAAAAAGAAAAGAAAAAAAGAAAAAAGAAAACTTTTTTTTGGGGGCTTTTTGTTGGAGTTTTGCAGGGGATACGCGTAATGAGTAGGGTTTGGAGGAAAATGAAATGGAGAAGTAAAAGTGGAGAGAAATTGCATACCGTTCAGTAGACTTCCCACAACAGCTGCGGCACTGAAGGGCTTCTCGCTTAAGGCATAAATTATGCACTCTATGTGTTTTTTTTTTTTTTTTTTTAATTATATTTTGGTTTTTTT
>Ga0209489_102010_pt1 | contig 41871 bp, 33 predicted proteins | sample SiratrowhiteBW_FD_187527 | JGI IMG/M metagenome (GOLD analysis project Ga0209489, IMG submission 187527) | Root nodule microbial communities of legume samples collected from California, USA - Siratro white BW (SPAdes) (version 2) | ecosystem: Host-associated > Plants > Roots > Nodule | place... | reverse complement strand
TGTATACTTAGCAATCAAAACGCATAAGAAAGAATTCAAAAGAAAATTTTATTTCATCACAAGATAATGCAGATACAATTTCAATGTTATCTTTTGCATAAAATTCAATACCCAAAAATGTTACATTTCCTAGACTATGGAATCAGATTATACATAAAACTTTTTAACTGCATCAGAGTTGAGCGGTATCGGTAACTCATCCATTATTGTGAGAATTAGTGCCCCTCTAGAGAAAACCTTCTTCACGACATAGGGACCTTCATAATTTGGCATCTATTTACCGCGATGATCCTTTTGAACATATATGATCTTTTTAACCACCAAATCTCCTTCACGAAACTCTCGTGGATGAACTTTTTTATCAAATGCCTTCTTCATTATATTTTGATATAATTGCCCATGACATACAATAGCTAACCTCTTTTCATCAATGAGATTGAGTTGATCATATCTTGCTTGAACCCACTCAACTTCTTCTAATTTTGTCTCCATTAATACTCTGAGAGAAGGTATTTTCACTTCAAATGGTAGTATGCTTCCATCCTATACACAAGCGAGAAAAGATGTTGCTCCCGTTGAGGTCCTCACAGAAGTGCGATATCCGTGCAAGGCAAACGGTAACATCTCATGCCAATCTTTATAGGTTACCACCATTTTTTGAATTATTTTTTTTATATTTTTGTTAGCGCTTTAATCGCCCCATTCATCTTTGGGCGATAAGGAGAAGAATTATGATGCTTGATCTCGAACTCTTCACACAGCTCTGACATCATCTGATTATTCAAATTGGTGGCATTATCAGTGATAATTCTTTCAGGAATTCCATATCTACAAATCAACTCCTTTTCTATGAACTTTACCACCACCTTCCTAGTTACATTGGCATAAGATGCGGCTTCCACCCACTTGGTAAAATAATCAATGGCCACCAATATGAATCGATGTCCATTTGATGATTTTGGTTCAATAGCTCCAATGACGTCTATACCCCACATGGGAAAAGGCTAGGGTGCGGATAAAATATTTAATGCAGTTGGTGATACATTAATGTTATCGGCATATATTTGACATTTTTGGCACTTTCTCACATGTTTACAGCAATCATTTTCCATTGTCATCCAAAAATAACCAGCTCTTAATATCTTCCTAGCCATAAAATGCCCATTCATGTGCGTTCCAAAAGCTCCTTCATGCACTTCTTGCAATATCAACTCGACTTCTTTTGCCTCCACACATTCAAGGAGTACCATATCGTGATTCCATTTATACAGAACCTCTCCGTTTAGTACAAAACCAGAGGCTAACCTTCTCAACATTCTCTTATCATTTTCAATGGTTGATTCCGGATATTCTCGACTTTGGAGGTATCGTTTAATGTCGAAATACCAAGGCTTGCCATCTAGCTCTTCCTCGATAAAATTGCAGTAAGTCGGATGTTCGTGACTCTTCATTTTGATTGCAGGCAACTCTCCTTCTTGGTTTAGTTCGAACATGGATGACAAAGTGGCAAGAGCGTCAGCCAATTAATTATCTTCTCGTGGAATGTGATGAAATGTTATTGCATCAAAGTATTCCATCAATCCCTTGATATATGCTTGATATGGAATCAACTTCTGATCCCTAGTCTTCCACTCGCCTTTTATCTGGTGGAAAACTAGAGCTAAATCGCCATAAACTTCTAAGATCTTAACTCTATATTCAATTTTTGCCGCTCAAATTCCCATAACACAAGCTTCATATTCTGCAATATTGTTAGTATAATCGAAACACAGTCTTGTTGTCACAGGTATATACTGATTCTCTGGGGAGATAAACACTGCTCCTATGCCATGGCCCATTACATTAGAAGCCCCATCAAAAAATAAGGTCCATGTATTCACCTCATGGTTATACTCATCCGTATGAAACAGGGCTGAGATGTCCTCATCCAGAAAGTCAGGCAACATGGGCTGATAGTCTTCTACTGATTGGTGAGCTAGAAAATTAGCTAGGGCACTACCTTTGATAGCTTTCTGGGTAACATAAAGTATGTCATATTCTGACAACAACATTTGCCATCGAGCTATTCTTCCCGTGAGAGCAGGTTTTTCAAAGATGTATTTGATCGGATCCATCTTAGATATCAACCATGTCGTATGGGTTAACATGTATTGTCTTAGTCGGTGAGCTGCCCAAGCTAAAGCATAACACGTTCGTTCCAAAGAGGGGTATCTCTGCTCGCAATCAGTAAATTTCTTGCTCAAATAATAAATGGCATGCTCCTTTCTTCCTGTTTCATCGTGTTGTCCAAGTACACAACCCATGGATCTGTCTAATACTGTCAGATAGAGAATAAGAGACCTTCTAGGAACTGGCGGACGCAGTATTGGAGGTTCTCTTAAATATTGTTTAATTTTATCAAATGTTATCTGGCAATCTTCATTCCATTCTACCACTTGATTCTTCCGCAGCAATTTGAAAATCAGCTCACAAGTGGTGGTGAGCTGGGAAATAAATCTAGCAATGTAATTTAATCTTCCCAGAAAACCTCGAACTTCATTGTCCGTGTGAGGATGTGGCATTTCCAGAATAGCACGTACTTTATCCAGATCCACTTCTATCCCTCTTTGGCTGACAATGAATCCTAGAAGTTTCTCAGATCTTACTCCAAAAGTACATTTAGCTGGATTCAGCCTGAGTTTGAATTTCCTCAGCCTTTCAAACAATTTTCTCAGGTTGACATGATGTTCTTCTTCAGATCGGGATTTGGCGATCATATCATCGACATATACTTCAATCTCTTTGTATATCATGTCATGGAATAAGGTCACCATAGCCCTCTGATAGGTTGCCCTAGCATTCTTAAGTCCAAAAGACATTACCTTGTAACAGAATGTACCCCATGGTGTGATGAAGGTTGTCTTTTCTATATCTTCAAGTGTCATTTTGATCTGATTATACCCAGAAAATCCATCCATAAATGAGAACAATAAAAACTTAGCTATATTGTCCACCAAGATATCAATGTGCGGTAATGGGAAATCATCTTTCGGACTAACACGATTCAAATCTTGATAATCTACACACATTCGAACCTTTCCATCCTTCTTTGGTACTGGAACCACATTGGCCACCCATTGAGGGTATGTTGCTACTGCCAAAAATCTGGCATTGAACTGTTTTTCTACCTCATCCTTTATTTTCAACGATACCTCTGATTTCATTCTTCTGAACTTCTGCTTGATCGAAGGGCATTCTGGCTTGAGTGACAATTTTTGTTACACAATGTCAGGGTCTAACCCAGGCATATCTTGGTAAGACCAAACAAAAATATTCCTGAATTCTCTTAACAAAGCACACAATTGCCCTTGTATTTCTTTCGTCATCCCTGTGCCTATCTTGACCTCCTTTTTTTTCATTTTCTTCCCCTAAATCAATTACCTCTACATCCTCTTGATGTGGTTTTAATTCTCTGCCTTCTTGTCCGACTAATCTCAACAATTCAGGAGGGGGTTTCCAGTCCTCTTCATAATCACCTTCCATGTTATTGATGGGGAGTGTAAAATTAGGGTATGAGATATTGACATTGTTATTTTCAAAAGATTCATCAACATATCTGCATTATTCAAGTTTATGAAAATAAATAAGAAAGAAAGAAAAACTGAAGAAGAAAATGAAAACACAATTTTATTATGCAGATGTGCAATGCTGCACTCTCAAAGGGAACAATTCAAATTCAGAATGCAATGAACGAAACAACAAATCCTAAAAACCAGCCCATGAAAAACAACAAATACCCTAAAGCTCTGGGCAAAGCAATAGGGTTGACCGAAAAACATTACGTTTTGTCGCTACTAAACACCATAGGTACGTCTACAGATTCCCAATTGCCAATTTCTTCATCAGGAAGACAAGGGTGCACATGATTGAAGCTCTGATCTCCATACCTCTGCTCAATAACTGCCACTTGATCAAAATTGATCCAACCGGCGCTATAGAAACTCTGATCCAGGCTGTGCATGGGAATTTCTTTAATTCTTAGCTCCCGACCATCTATCTTGGCTTGACTTCTTTCAACTCTTTCCTCAACGATTCTCCTCCGATCAGCATGAGTAGGTTTGTATCCCAAACCATAACTCCCTTTGTTTTCCACTAATTTTAGTGGCTTTACAGATCCTACATTATTTTTGCCCAAGCCACTACCATATTTATACCCCCTCTTTCATCATAGTCTTGGCCACCATCAAAGACACACTAGACAGACATGGATTTACTTTGAAAGGCTCTACATAGGTTGTGCTAACGATCTCCAGAGCCTGAAATGAGGTTTCTAAAGCCTCTTCTATGGCTTCAATATAGGGAGTGGACGTTGATCCACATACTACCAAGTCCTCATCTCCAGAAACTATAATCAATTTATCGTCAATTACAAGTTTCAGCTTCTGATGCAAAGTAGATGGAACTACTCCAGCCGTGTGTATCCAAGGTCTTCCAAGCAGGCAGTTGTATGCTGGTAATATGTCCATTACTTGGAATGGGAGCGGCTACTTTAGTAAATTGAATGACTAATGGTTTTGGCCTCTGTGGAAGCCATTCCTCCCCGATAAACACTTCTCCTTCTTTCCTTTGATGACAAACTTGTAAAACATGTCTGTCCATCAAGTCTTGCACAAAATCTTTAAACTCACCACACTCATCAATGGAATGTGTGGTTCAAGCATGGAAACCACATTCATCTTCGGACTTGCACTCATATTGGAATAATCCAGCCTGACAAATTGCTTCAAAAACTTCACTCATAGGCTTCTTCATTTGATAGATACTCCGAACCAAAATCAGACGTCCTTCTTCCATAATAGCATTCGTGGAGCTTGTATGTCCAGACAGCGGGTTTTGCTCAACACTCGGCTTTTGCTCCTGGAAAGTAAGCCACTTAGAATCAATCAAAGATTGCACTTTATACTTGAGGGCTCGAAAGTTCTCAGTTGAATGACCAATCTCCCCACAATGATATTTAAATTTTGCATTGGGGTCATAATATCTGGGATATGGTGGTTGTACCACCTTTGTCGGACATAAGGCCACTAGCGAATTCTTGAGCAAATTTGGCAATAGCTCTGTGTAGGTCATAGGGATGAGAGTAAAATTCACAACTTTCACTCATAAATTATTATTCTTCTGTCCATAGCCTGGACTTTGTGCTTGAGTAAAGCTCTAACTTCCAGCATTGGGCTGAAATGCATTATTAGCGGTAAACGGAGGTCTGTATGCAGTTGGCGGCCTAGGAGTATTTTGAGAGTAGCCCGGCATGGAATTCGCAACATACGCAGATGAGGGCCTATAATTAGGAAGATATTATGGCCGATATCCTCCCTAATAAGGTGCTGTAGAAGCCTCTTGAACCTTGCCCTCCTTCTTCTTACTGGGATTGAACCCAGGTTTCTTACCACTAGTGGTTGTAGACGAACCTTGTGCTATCTTTCCACTCTTGAGTCCATGTTCAATTATTTCTCCAATAGTGACAATATCGGAGAAATTTGAAGAAACACTTCCGAGCACATGTTCATAAAAAGGAGCCTGTAATGTCTCGATGAACATGGTGATCATTTCTTTCTCATATAACAAAGGTTCAACTTGGGCGGCCAACTCTCTCCACCTCTGTGCATATTCTTTGAAAGTTTCCGAACTCTTCTTTGCCATATTTTGTAGTTGCATTCTGTCCGGAGCCATGTCCATATTATATTTGTACTGCTTTAAGAAAGCGTCTACCAAATCTTTCCATGATGAAATTCAAGTTGGTTCAAGGTGCATATACTAGTTCAATGCCACACCCCTCAAACTATCCTGAAAGCAATGAATTAGAAGTTTCTCATTGTGCGCGTGAGTTGCCATCTTCCTACAATACATAGTCAAATGGCTTTTTGGGCAAGTGGTCCCCTTATACTTCTCAAAGTCTGGCACTTTAAATTTCGGGGGAATTACCACATCTGGTACTAAGCATAGACCGACAGCATCTCCGAACTCATGACTACTTCCACCCTCTATTGCCCTCAATCTCTTCTCAAGGACTTCCAACTTATCTTTCGCTCTTTCAGCATTAAGAACCGCAACAGTTGGAGTTATAACTTCTATTTTGGACTCACCTTCCAACGTCACATTCAAAACCCTGGGTTGGGTAGTAGTCGGAATTCTATTAATTATTACATCTTCACCACGACCACCAGGTGGTACTTGAATGAACTCATGCTGACCTCTAGCATTAGTAGCATTAACATCGTGTGGTATAGTTTCTGCCTCCACACCTTCCTCGTAGGGTGGTTCATAGTTCGGGGGCAAGCCATACAAAGGGAACTCCTGATTTGTTCGATTTCCTCGATGAAGATCTCGGGTGGTAATGTTCCCAGTTGAAAAATAGGAGCATGTGAAGACTGAGTCCCTTCATCTCTGGTAGTAGCTTCATGTTTGTTGTTTATGATCGTTAGATGTTCAAGAATTTGACCCAACTGCTCTTCTAGACCATGAATCTGACTCACTTTATCTTTTAGATCACCGATCTCGTCCTGCATTGCTTTCATTGCTTGCTCCCAATTTTCCATATTTTGATGATTGGCGTGAGTCCTATATGGATGTCGTGGGAATTTAGCCGTTATTGTTATCTCTGCTTTTATTTAAGATGAATTAGATGAAAAGTGCAATATGAATAAAATGCAATTGGTCAGAAATTATAAAGTTATGATACGTAATTAAATGGAAATTAACACAGATCTGGGGTCTCAAGAAACTGATTTATTTAAGGAATTCAAATTGATACAACTACAACGGAAAGACAAAAGGAAACTGCTATCAATCCCTAACATGAGTAATTAAAATCTTCATTTGCTCTACTAGCCTTTTGCAATGATCAAGAAAAATTTGAACTTCTCGTGGAGGATCACGGAATGTCACTGCATCAGCCTCTCGTAACATTCTGGGTACGTCCTCAATAGCCCCATTAGCTAGAGCAGCCATTTGGGAAAAATTTCTCTACTAGTGTACCACATCTTTTTCCTGCTCAACCATGTAATCTCTCGCACGAGTCATTGCAGCTTGGTGCCTTTCTTCCAATTCTAATAGCAACATACGCTCCTTATTTACCCTTTCTTCACATATAACCATTGTCTCCTCCACTTGATGCTCCATGACGTTGACCTGCATTTGAAGATCTTGCAATCTTTTCACGACTTCTTGCTTGTCTCTTTTAATGTCCTCGTACAAATTTTTCCACTGACGTTCAGCTAATAAGGCCGTGTTCCGCTCTTGTATTCTCATTGTTAGCTCTTTGTTTGCTGCAGACATATCTTGTTTGATCCTGTGTGTATAATCTCTTTCAGTTCTTTGTTTCTGGATCAAACCCTCATATGCCTTTGTCTTCTCCTCATATTCTCTGTTGAGATCTGCATAGCTATGCTGTAAGCCCAGTAGTTCATCAGCCATCTTGACATTCTTCTCTTTCAATCTTGCAACTTCCTCCTTCAGCTTCTTTACTTCCCCTGACTCTATATCTTGGTTTTGCTCTTTATTTCTCGACCGAGTGGGGATTTTTCGAAAAGGTAGCTTGACTTGATTAACTCTCTCCGTGACCCATTGATGATAATAATATATGATGCTCGCCTTCTACTGCCAAGATGAATGCCACTTTATCTTTTCTTGAGTCAGTTTTGAGAGAAACTCACCCCAATTATTCGTTCTCTTAACTTCAAGCTTGCGTTGCATTATCTCTTCAACAGGACATTGAGCACTGATGCCTTTTTCTCCTATATGAGATAGGAGCCAAACATAAAACACAGGTAGACATCACATCAACTTTCTTTTCCCCATGTCATTGCACAACTGAAGAGCTATATAGACGTCAGCTAAGATTGCTGGGACTGGATTTTCTGCTCGAGTTTTACTGGCAATAAATACATCGATTGCAACATAGTCGACCAAATCTTCGACATTAGAGAACAACATAATACCATATAGCGTAAGAGCCAGAACAACCATGAAAGTCTCTCAATTTTCTTGGTCAGCTAACTGATGCAAATAGCTTTCCAAAAATTTTGGGGTAAATCCTGTACACCTTTCTTGTTTACTAGGGCATTCTCTAGTTCTCTTGGGTGAATTTTCATTATCCTAGATAGGGTCGAAATAGAAGCATGATGTTCAGCGCATTTGTATGGAGACTTCCCCTTCAAGGGTAAGTCTAAAATCTGCTCAAACTCTTCGAGTGTCGGCACCAGCTGAAAGTCTTGGAATGTGAACGCTCTGATAGGTGGGTCATAATACTGCGCAAAGCCCGTGATCAAGGAAGTCTGCACCCCTATGTCAAGCAAACCTAGCAAATTCCCATATTTCTTCCTGAAAGAGTTCCTCTGAACTGCCCTCAGCCTTTGTCCCAATGCCCTGATTCTAACCAGATTATTCTCTCTGGCTTTTATCGGTAGTTTTGCTTTCAAATCCTCTTCAGATTTCATTTTGACTCCAGAATTTTACATTAATTTTCGTTCTTTTTTGACAAAAAACACAACTTTATAGGTTTTGAACTTAAAAGAAAACAATTGAGACTATGTGAGAAAAATAAATGCATGCATGCAATGCAACGAAGAAAAGCCTGAGCTAATCTTCACATGTCATGATAAAAATAATGGATGCTTCGTATGAGAGAAGAAATTAATACAATGGATAAAAATATTTTTATTAATACTTTTTTTTTTTTTAAAAAATGGGGTGGTGGGTAGAGGCGCGCAACATATCTCCCTTTGTGCCCTAAAAAGGTTCAATATGCTTAGGGGTCTAAGGCATTAGATGCACACTCACAAAGGTAAGCTCCTAATTCCTAAAGGTATAATGCCACTAGAGCTATGGTTCCCCTCACTGCATTACCCACAACAGTTGGTAGCCAACTTGTGTAAGCATACAAATGAAGATAACAGACTCTAGCTGCGGTTCTCGCAATAGCCAGAATGGGAAGTACATCCTCATTGACATTGCTACACAACCCCTTCTAATTCTAAGATTCCTCAGACCCGGGTGTAGGGTCCCACTCATGATATGAACAAATATGTGTGTGTGTGAAGGGAGAATTATGCACCCAACCCCCCACATGCAAAACAGCCAGAAAAGTCCCAAGCAGATATACAACATATATAATAGATATAACATATCATCTACCCTAGGGTTCAATTATTCCAACAACAATAAATAAATAATCATATATACAAAAAGAAAGGGAAATATAAACATTAAAAAAAAATCACACTCACTTTTACTTATTTAATCAAATTGGCCTGACTCTCAAACAGTCCCCAGTGGAGTCGCCATTTGTCACAACCGGGGTTTCGACGGGACGGCGAACAAAATAAGATTATTTTTATTTTCAAAACAGAGGAGTCACTACCATAGTTTATTAGAAAAAACTATGGAAAACCAAAAACAAGATAAGGCAAGTTCGCAAAATCGGATTTAGAGTCCGGGAGTTGGTTACGTGTGGGGAAGGTACTAGCGCCCCACAACGCCCGCCCTACGGCGGTACCTTTAATTAACTGAGTAAAAAAGTGTGATTTTCTAAAATATCTATATTTCCCAAGAAAAAAAAATAGAATGCAAATAATAACAAACAAAAATATATTTTTTAGAAGGGAGAGCCCGACAAGGATTTGACCTCACTCCTACGTATCTCTATTAAGGATAGAGAATCAGGGTTACGTAGTTCTTTGATGATAAGATTGTTGGTTGTTTTGATTTTTAATTTCGAAAGCTTATGTTTGAAAATAGGGTAATTGAATGACGTCAGTACTAGGTTTAAAGCCTGGGCTTTTGAGATACAGTGCCAGATTTAAAGCCCGGGCTTTGAGATACAGTGCCAGGTTTAAAGCCTGGGCTTTGAGAATTGGGGTATATATCAAATTCGGTGTTGAAAAATAACATGCAACAGTTATATGCAACATAGAATTGACACTTTAGTTCTAGCTGGATCATGCATGCAAAAATGGAACGTGAATGAATGACTTCTTGGCAATGCAAAGCTTGAGTATGTGAGTTTTAGGTGGTGCATGGTGACTGTTTTGGGTGTAAAGTGATGCGGTTTAGGAGCTGTTTTGGCTGCTGGTTTAGAGGTAAAATGGTGTTATTTTTTGGCTACTATTTTGGAGGTAAAGTGGGCAGTTTTGGAGGTAATATGGTGTTGTTTTTGGCTGATGTTTTGGAGGTAAAGTGGTGCATTTTTGGAGGTGATATGGCATTGTTTTTGGCTACTATTATGGAGGGATTGTTTTCATGGCATTATTATGGTGAAAAGAGGTTAATGATGATGGTTTTAGGTGTTGTTTTCGTATGAAAACGTGGTGCTATTTGGAGGGGCTGTTTTGATGGCACTCTTATGGTAAAAAGAGGTTCATGATGATGGTTTTAGGTGTTGTTTTCATATGAAAATGTGGTGCTGTTTGGAGGGCTGTTTTCATGGCATTCTTATGGTGAAAAGAGGTTCATGATGATGGTTTTAGGTGTTGTTTTCGTATGAAAACGTGGTGCTGTTTGGAGGGGCTGTTTTCATGGCATTCTTATGGTGAAAAGAAGTTCATGGTGATAGTTTTAGGTGCTGTTTTCGTATGAAAACGTGGTGCTGTTTGGAGGGGCTGTTTTCATAACATTCTTATGGTGAAAAGAGATTCATGATGATGGTTTTAGGTGCTGTTTTGGTGATAAAATGGTACTGTTTTTGGAGGTAAACATGGCTGATTTTTGGTGCTGTTTTTGGGAGTAAAGAGGTGCAGTTTTGGAGGTAAAATGGTGTTGTTTTGGTGACAAAATGGTGAGGTTAACATGGCTGATTTTTGGTGATGTTTTTGGGAGTAAAGAGGTGTAGTTTTGGAGGTAAAATGGTGCAGTTTTGGAGGTAAAATGGTGTTGTTTTTGGAGGTAAACATGGTTGATTTTTGGTGTTGTTTTTGGGAGTAAAGAGGTACAATTTTGGAGCGGCATGGTTAACGCATAAGGCAGCTTGGTGCATATGCATGGTATGAGGCAAGGGTAGGAGGTGCAAGATGGTGTTTCTCATGGAGGTGGGATGTGATTAGTCGCTCTCATGAACGTGTAGGGAGACATATCTTGAATGGGTTTATTTGGTAGCTAGGTTAGAGTGGGGCATCATATAGGTGTTGTGGATATGCGTGGGAGCATAGTGGCGTTGGTGGGAGCATGGTTTTATGATTTGTGAGGGGTTTGGCATGATTTTGGAGGCGTGTTGTTGTTGGTTCAACATTTGAAAGATGAAGACTGTGGAAATGATATGTGAATGCGGAATAGGGTGCAATGGAAGTGCATGGAAAAATGGTTGAAACGAGCAAAGAGAGAAAGTTGTTTCCTGTTTTTTTAATTTTCATAGTAAATCATGAACAAAATACATTAAAGGATCACACCATGATTATAAGAGTGTAAAAGCATACCTCTTGTTCTTCAAAATGATTCTTCTTTAAATTTCAACGTGACCTTTTCGACTCTCTTTCTTTTACCTTTTGTGTGTTCTTTCTCTTTTTTCTTTCTTTTGATATCTCTATGTGTCCTTTTTTTTTTGTGTCAAAATGATCAGTCCTTCCCATCACTTCATATCTTTTTTTTATATTATTATTGTTATTATATTATTATTTTTATATTTTTTTAAAATGAAGGTGGTTTAGAGCAGTTATCACTCTTTGACCCATTCTTATTATTTATATTTTTTAAAAATTAATATTAAAGATGAATCTACCCAGACTTAAGTCATTTTCCAACGGTAATAATTTATTATTTATTATTAATTTTATTTTTAAGTAGTGGAGAACGTGGGTTGTTATGTGAGCAGTTTCAAAATTATCATTGTTTAGCTTTTTTTGTTATTTTTTTAAGAAAACAGTACGTGGAGTTAAAGAGTGAGAAATAGGAGAGTTGACTCATTCTTTTTATTATTATTATTTATTATTTATTTATCCTGAACGTACAAATCAAGGAAACAGTTTGAAAGCGGTCTTCCTTTCTTGTTGTTTTTTATTATTTATTCTCTTTTTTTATATATTTATTTTTATTTTGTTTTTATTATTATTTATTATTTATTATTTTTGTTTTTTTATTATTTTTTATCAATTACCACCTTTTTCCTTTTTTAAGTTTTTTTCTTAATGGAAAAATTCAATGTGTTTTTTTATTAATTATTATTATTATTTAAGAAAACTTAAATATATTTTATATTATTATTCATTTTTTCATTTTTTTATCCACTTTATTATTATATTTTAATTTAAAAGATTACTCGGACAAAATCAGATGTTGACATCTAGAGAAGACTAATTCTAGAATTATGAGTTGAAGATTTTATTTCTTTATGATTATCAAATAATATTATGAATTTGAGATAAAAAATTATAGATTATAAAAAATTAATATGAAAACATCACATGGTCATTTTACTTAGTTTATTCCAACATCTTATATTTACATGATAAAAGCATGGACCAAAATTTTTATAAGTGCTGAACTACAGTAATATAAGTTTTTAATAGTTTTTTATATTAATATTTAAAGAAAAATAAACATTGAAAGGTATTTTCCATGATAATCTTGAAAAAGTGTAAGTCATGACATACGACATTGTTCAACTTGCCAAATCTAAATGAAGGGGTGTGAAGTATAAAGAACATAAATACAAACGGAAAAGTAATCAAGATTAGAATGAATGAAAATTTGTTACAAATAAATTAAAAATAAAAATTTAAATATCGGATAAGTTAATAATCAAATATGTACATGCAATATTATAAAAGCTTACCTTTGCTGAATGAGGAAACACTATTATTTTAAAGAATCTTAAATATATGTTTTAACCATTCTTAAAACTGTTTTTTTAATGATTCTTAGATATTTGAATCTTTGGAATAAGATTAATATAAAAGTAAATAAAGTGTTTCTTATCATATTTGTTTATAACATTTTATTTGAATAACTTTTTACATAGGTTTTAAATTTCAAACATATTTATTAATTTGTAATATTATTAATAAAGTTTAATATAGTAAATAAATAAATATATTTTATTTAAAGTAGTTAAAATCGAGATTATAAATTATTAAAAATTCACAAAATCATAAATCGTAACACATGTAATAGATTATATATTTTTTAATATATATATATATATATATATATATATATATATATATATATATAACACGTTTTTTATCAACAAATCAAATAAATAAAGAAAAGATATTTGAGAGATATTTTAATTCTTGTACAAAAATGTTCAAGTCTGTATAGTTTTTTTTTTTTTTTTTTTTCTATTCAATTTAATGCATTCTTGAAAATAAACAAACCTGTAAAATATAATAGGAAGAAGCAATAAATTTTAATTACATTGATTTTTAATGCGAAGCTGAAACATAATGCATTTATTCAAAATAGTGAATCATTAATACAAGATATAATATAAAAAATCACGTTAACTCATTTTAACAATTATTTAACAATTCATACAATCCTTTTATACACGAACTTTTAATCATATATCTTATAAATAATTTTACAATTAAAATCTTAATCTTAATTATCTTAGTTTTACTAATAATTTTTATATTTAAAAATATTTAAAATTTTGTTAAGAGAAAACTTTGAATGAATTTTATTGATGAATATATAATCTGAAAAATATACACGTACTAACTCCTTCAAATATTATAATCATAAAAAATGTCAATAATCATCGTAAGAATATTTATTATTAAAAAAATAGAAATAGTTTAATTCAAAAATAACTTACTAAATCCTAATAAGCAACTTTCTATGTTAATTTGTACTTTCCTTCATTAACATTTTTGTTAGAAAAATGATCAGACATTATTATATACTAAATTTGTTTTTGAAATAATTCAAATCTTGATTTTATTCACCAACTTGTATTATAAAAAACCAGCCTCTACAGATGTAAAGTAAGAATAAAAATAAAATAATAATTTTGTTATATAGGAATAAAAATATATTCGATATTTAAAAGAAAATAAAACAAATTAGTAGCATTATTTTCCTTTGAAAGTGCTTTTCACAATAATTTTGAAAAAGTATAAACTTTAACTTGCTTGAGAAGACATTGTTAACCTAAATGACTAAGTGAGGTTGCAAAGAGTAAAGAGAATTTTTCATACAAGAACTAAAACTGAAAATATTTTAAATAAAAAGTAACTTAATGATTAAATATCTTCATCATTCTAATGTATCTGATCACTTATTATAAAAACTTTTTTTTAATAACTAGACTCTATATTTAAATAATCTTAAATATCATTCTTAATTCTTTTTTAACAATTCTTAAATATTATTATTTGAATAAATTAATATAAAAAGTTTGAAGCATCATTATCAATTTATAGAAATATTAACTCCTTCACATATTTCTTTTATCAGGAAGAATGTCAATAATTATCCTTATAATATTTATTATTAAGGAATTAAAAGTGTAAACTTTAATTCAAAAATAATTTACTGAATTTTAATAAGCAACTTTCTTTGTTAATCTGTATCTTTACTTTTTTTTCATTAACATTTTTGTTTGTTTTTGATAAAGGTAATATTGTTCGAGATATGGTTGGACTTATTATAGACTAAAATTTGTTTTAATGGTAATTCAAACCTTGATTTGATTCATTGTATTATAAAGAGCTAGCCTCTTCAGTTGAAAAGTAAGAATACAAATAAAATGAAAAGTAAGAATAAAAGTGAAATGAAAAGAGTTTAAATACTGAGAAGATAATTAATTAGAATTAAATTAAATGAAAATCTGTTATTCAAACATAAAATGAAACTAAAAATATTTTAAATAAGGAATAACTTAATGATAAAAATATTTTAAATAAGGAATAACTTAATGATCAAATATGTGCATCATTATATTGTATCTACGTTGATAACTGAATATTACAAAAAAACTTTTTTTATTATCACAGTTCATGTGTTTGAAATAATCACAACATGCTCTCTTCTTAAAATGTTTATAAAATAATTTATTAGGTTTTTCTTGTATTTATTTTGGCCTTTTACTTGGCTCTTCATTCAATTTTACAGAAAAATTACTATTTTCACCAATTTCTTTTACTTTTTTACCTGAAGCATCCCTGTTTAGAGGGTATTCTATTTCTAAAACATCTTTTCCAAAAAATAATCACATTAAAGAATTTCCTTCATATCAAAACACTATACATTACAAGAAAACAATGAAAATAGATACTAAAAAAATGTGTAGGTTAATCGGTTCACACAAGAAGCATGGACCAAACACACTCTAAAATGTCACACCCCACGTAACATGCATAAGAAAATTAAAAGATAAAAAAATAAAACAAAGCGAGGGTGTGACCCACGCACCAAAATATTATTTACAATTAATTAATTGCAAACAATGTGGGCTAGACTTACACAAAATGCAAAATAAAATTAAAAAAATAAAAATAAAACCTAGCCGAGGCCAGACCCAGGCACATCGTGGGCTCTACCCACGCATAATGAAAAAAAAAAAAAAAAAAAACAGCGGTTGGGCCTACTAACAAAAGTAATGCTTGCAATTAATTAATTAATTATAGGAAGCCTGGGTTTGACCCACACAAGGGTGAAAAAAATAAAAAACAACGAAAATTTTTATGAATGAGTAAAAAGTATTTATTTTATAAAATAATTAATTTATAATTAAAAGAAAAGAAAATAGGAAAATAGTATAGTAAATTTTTTTTAATTCATATTAATAATTATAGTTTTAAAAAAGTGAATTTAATGATAAAAAAATAATATAAAATTTATGGTATGTATGAAAATAAAAAAAAAATAAAGTATTTTGTATAAAAATTTTCATTAAAATTTTTTATTTTGAAAAAATAAATTGTTAAAATATTAAATGAAAGATGAAAATTGTGATAGAAAAAAATTTGTAAATAAAATAAATTTGTTGAAAAGTAAATGTGAGCACTTGTGTAATTATATTGGGCTTAAGAACAACAAATAGACTTTAGGCTTAAGAATGCTTTAATAAATTCAACTTAAGAGTGTCAATTAGGCTTGAGTTAGGCTTAAAATTTACTTATTAAGATGGTATCACAACCTATCGCAACAAGGTTGTTGGGCCTATCAGACCATCCAGTTTTGTAAGATTGAATTAATAATCTTAAAATTATTGACGACCAATCATCTTATCTTGAAAATAACAAAATAGTTTATTTTAATAAGGATCAAAGCATAAAAATATTCTAAACTATAATGAAACAAATAGTATAATGTTGATGGCATGGATACAAACAAATCAATAACATGCAAAAGTAAGGCAGAGACATTACTTATTTTAAATTTTAAACCTAATTTTATTACAATAGGTAAATCCAAAAATGAAAACCTTATATTAGTAATAATCAGAATAATAATAATAATAATATTAAAAATTATAATAATAGTAATAATAATATAATAATATTAAAAATTATAATAATAACATAATAATATTATTATTAATATTATTATTACCATTAATATTATTATTATTATTAATTATAATAATTGTAATTGAATTAATAAGTATAATAATAATCATAACATATCAAGACTCTATATTTAAAGAATCTTAAATATATGCTTCAATCATTCTAAACCTTTTTTTAACAATTCTTAAATATTTGAATAAGATTAGTATAAAAAGTTTGAAGCATCATTATCAATTTATAGAAATGCTAACTCCTTCACATATTTTTTTTATCATGGAAAATGTCAATAATTGTCATTAGAATATTTATCATTAAGGATTTAAAAGTAGAAAATTTAATTCAAAAATAATTCACTAAATTTTAATAAGCAACTTTCTTTGTTAATCTTTATCTTTACTTCTTTTTTTCTTTTGATTAACATTTTTTTTTTTGTTTTTTTATGGAGATAATATTGTTGGAGAGAGATGATCAAACATTATTATAAACTAAAATTTGTTTTAATGATAATTCAAACATTAATTTATTGCATATTTGATCAAGTATCATCGATGGAGACACAATAAAATTAAGATATTCTTAATAAATGCCTTTAAAATATTGCTTAAATAATTCAAAGGAATTTAAAAATAAATAAATGAGAGCATAATAAAATATTAGAAAAGATACATTTTTACATGTTAAAATAATACTTCTTAATATTCTAAATAATACATATTTAAATCTACATAATATCACTCTATGAAATTATTAAAAAATAAATTAATTACAAAAGCACCAACTTAATATTTGAAGTAAAAAATATGGACCAAAGAAAAGTGGTCAACAGTTATCCAAAGAAAGAAAAGTGATACTTAGATAGCAGCCTCATGCGCCAATCTCATACCACCAACCAATCAATTCTTGAAACATAAGATAAAATTCATACTTTAATTAGATGCTAATATTCTTAAATATTTTTTTTGTAAGTTAGAGTCTTAAATTTATGTTATATTAACATATTTTAATAAAATACTTTTACAAAATTAGATTTTAAACTTATATTTCAACAATGATGAAGATGCAAGAGTGTAGATGAAATGAAGGACCATACTAATGAAGGACCATACTATCTCTATATAAACATAAGCATGACAAGATTAAATAAAGTACAGTTCTACTCTGTTGCTTTGTTTAAGCAGGGTCCTCCCTATAGTTCTAAAGGCTGCTATAGACCTCAATTTGTTTCATGTCATAGCAAACGCAATGGCAAAGAGTTCTTGTGATAAGTCATGTTTTCCTGCCTCTGAAATTGTTTTTAGTAAGTTTTGTGGAGTCTAAATATTCATGAACTCCTATGAAAACTACTTTTCAATATCTGATTTTTTTAAAATTATTCTAATATATAAAATTTTCTTTAAAATGTTTTTCAATAGGTGAATTTTTCTTTAAATAGTTTTTAAATTATGTCCATATTTTATAATCTCTCTCATTTCATCTATCATTTTAAAATTTGAATTTCTTTACAAATTTTGTCACATTCTCACTATTTTTTTTTTTAAGTCTTAAATTTACACATTTACTCTTTACCCATAGACATATTTTATCATGTTACAATCAATATACGGTTGTCAAAGAATTCAATATAAATACATATAAACATATTTTGTCATGTCATAGTTATGCATTGTTGTCATAGAATTCAATTTGATTACATATATACATATTGCGTCATGTCACGATCACGCACAATTGTCAGAAAATTCAATTTTAAATATATATAGACATATTCTGTCATGTCACCGTCATGCATGGTTATAAAAAAAATTTAAATTAAATACGTACAAACATATTCTGTCATGTCACCGTGATGCACGATTATAAAAAAATTTAATTTGAATATCTGTTAAAAAATAAATGACAGATGGTGTCAAAACAAAACTCTCATATTTTTTAACCAATTTTAAATATATATAGACATATTCTGTCATGTCAACATCATGCACGGTTATAAAAAAAAATTTAAATTAAATACAAAAACATATTTTGTCATGTCACCGTGATGCACGATTATAAAAAAATTTAATTTGAATATCTGTTAAAAAATAAATTACACATGGTGTCAAAACAAAACCGTCATATTTTTTAACTTATGAAAATTTACGAATTTTTTAATCGTCCTACGGATATGTATTTTTTTTCTCATGATTTGATTTGAAAGTTAAATACTAGATAATTTGATTTATAGACAAATAAGAAATTAAGTTTTAATGGAAGAAAAATTTAGAGTTAGGAAATTAAAACAAAACTCCAAAAGTCAAAAAGAAATGAGAAAATAGATAATTTTAACTTATACTTAAACCTAAATGATTAATAAATAAACAACATCATTCTATTTTAAAGATTTATCTTTGTAATCCAAAAGAGTTCTCATATGTATCCTTCTCTATCCTGACAGAAAAAAACAAAACTAGCAAAAGTAAATTATGAACATATTTGAACAAATTTTTCCAAACAATTATGAATAAAAAAAATCTTTTTCGCAAGTCAAATTAAATTAAAACAGAAATTAAAAAAATAAAAATTATATAATTAAGTTTATTTGAATTAACTTATAAATAAATAAACTTTAAATTATAAAAAACTAATTTTAATTTATTTTTAATTTTTTATACAAGTATTTATCAAAAAAGATTGCATTGATAAATCCCATGAGAATGTAGAAGCTGCAAAAAAAAAAAAATGGGAGAAAAAAAAACTGAATCTGTTTTACTTTTATTTTATAATTTGATTAATCTCTTCAAAATTTAACAAATCAATAAAATATATAAATTTGAAAAATCTGTGAGAAAAAAAATTTAAAAATTGTGGAAAAAATGGCTCGCCTAAAACTAGTCACCTAGTGTCTCTATTTAAGATTTATCAGATAAGTTTCCTGTCTCAACCTTTGCATCTTGAATCAACCGAGAAAAGAAATCACGCGAGCTTTGACATTTTGACACGTGTTTTGGAAACAAAAAATCCTATTAAAAGTGATTTTCAATCTTCAATTCTCTTTAATTCTTTTCTTGATTAGTTGAACGTTTAATTCAAAATGAACTTTTAATAGGAGTCTAAAGCATATAATTTATCTCTTGTACTTGATTCTTTCTCTTTGAATACTCCACTAGTTTTCTTGTTTTGTAGGTTTGTTCTACAACACATCCACTTCTCCAAAATGGTATCATCTTAGCATGCATTTGTTTCGACTTAGTTTGTATTGTTTTATTGCTTTATTAGTTTTCTGAAGGGAAGATTACATGGTATTTTTACTTCAGTCCCTATACACAAAAACTGTGCATTGAAGTTCAGTAACATGATATTTTTAATCTCTTTGCTTTGCTTATGTATGAATTTAGATGATAGAGATTAAGAGATACAAAATGTATGCCTAAGGACTCAAGAGAATTAAGCTGGTATTTTGAGGAACTAAAATGAATATTTTTTAAGTAGAGAGACAAAAAAGATAAGTAGAAATTACTAAACTATAATTGTTTTCATTGTTTTGTAGGCTGGTGCTACTGGTGTGCCACTTCTCCAATTTGGCATTGCCTTCTTTTAGTGTTTGATGCTTGCTCATCTTTTATTTACATTTGTACTCTTATACCAATTTGTTTTATTTTTGTTTGTCTCTTAAGGCTTAGTTTATCTACTATTTGGTTGTTTTTTATTTGAAAATTGTTAAAATTTTTGTAGGCAAGAGAGGGAGACTGAAGATGAGCTGCAAAAGAGTGCAAAGAAGCAAAAGAGAGATAAGGTTGTTGAGGAGCAAAGGAATAAGAATGAAATTGTTTCAGACTATTCCTTTTCAGATTCTGAACCAGATATGGTATTTATTTGACATGGAGTTAGGATTTTATTTAAGGCATTATATACTTTAATTTTGTACCATTGTAGGTACAATGATGTTTTTTATTTGCCCCGCTTGCGATTTATTTTTTTTGGGCTTGAATCCTTGATAACTGCCAATTGTAGTGTTCTTTGTATGCATGACTACCATGAGTAGTTAAGTTCATCTTATTTTGGGATTGAATGTAATTTTCTCACACTTGTTGTATTCATACTGTTTATGTTGATGATACATGGTTTATTCATACTTGTATTCTCTTTGTGTACTTAATGCTTGGGTCATATGCACAATGACTTCTTGAACTACAAATCTTAGAATTAACTGGGAAGTAATTTTGGGATTTCGAAAGCATGGAGAATACCCATTATAGTGCAATGCCAGGAATGGGTCACACCTTAATGGCTGCATTGAGCAACTATTCTTAATGCGGGTTAAAAGTCCATGAAAGCTAAGGAAACAATATCATGCTAGATAACCTACAAATTTCAATACACAAGGAATCAGGTTGAATAGTATTTATTTGCGCAGAGTCAAGAATATAATCATGTGTTATTAACGTTTTCTAGTCAAGAATACAAAGTGTTGAGTTAATGAGTTCAATCCCAAGATAGTTCCCCATAACTGCGTCAACCCCTATTTACTGTTTTGTTTTTACAAACCCAGAATTTTCTCTGAATTTTGTTCTGCATCAAATCCCTAAACACTTTTAGCTTAAGCTAACTTCACTCTAGTTGAAATATAGGCATAAAATTCATACTTTAATTAATGTTAATATTCTTAAATATTTTTTTTATAAGTTAGAGTCTTAATTTTATGTTATATTAACACATTTTAATATAATAGTTTTTATCAAACTAGATTTTAAACTAATATTCCAACAATGAAGATGCTAGAGTCCAGATGAAATGAAGGATCATATTATGTTTATATAAACATGACAAAACTAAAGAGAGTACACAACAAAGTGATGACAACGAGTTTAAGGATTTCTGATACTATTTTTTCAGCAAGTATACTGAGTACGCAATTAATATAGACAATAAGTCAAGTATCGTATCCTCAGGGAACAGAATGTATAACTGAACATTGAATATGTATCATTGTGAGCAAAAACATGTAATAAAATGAATTTAGGTTTGAATGATTATCAAATGTAAATTAACAACAATTAAATGTAAATTAACAACAATTAAATGTAAATTATGTGAAATCAAGATGATTAAAAGCCTTGGGATTGAATTGGAACTCTCTCCTTCTCATACACTCATAATTAAGTATTCATGTCATCTTATTCAATTACCTATCTGTGCAAATAAAAGCCTTTTCAACCTGATCCCTCTAGCATTGAAATTCATAAATTAACTTACCTAGCTCTATTCATAGTTACTAGAATAAATTAATCAACATTAAGAGCATTTTCTATGAGTAGTCATTACACTATAATCCATCCCTAAACTTATACATTCAATGAGTAAAATGTTTGGTTCCAATTCAAAAAAGTGCTTTCCAGTCACAATGAGAAATCTAAGATATATCAATTTTGAATAAAACGTCAAACAAAGGTTCTTGAATTTAATGACATAAAAACAACATTAAGAGTGCATTTGAATTTGAGAATTTACATTCAATCCCAAGAGAAAGGAAGTTAGCTACGCATGGTAGCCATGAATTACACAATAAAAGAGAAAAGAAAAGATCTTTTGCAGAAACGACACTCCTCCAAGTCTCCAACTAGTGATAGATGATGAGTAAAAAAAAGTCCCCCTTACGTTTTGACCTAGCCTCCCTTTTATATCTTTCACTCCTTGAATTAGGTCAAAGTGCGGCCGTTATTTCGTAATTCACACCTTCAGTAGCGTTGACGTCTTCAATTTAGGGATTCGCTTATGATCAACGCTTATCAAAAGTCTCCCCACTTAGTTTCTTGCTTGTTCTCAAGCAAGACAATCATAACTAAGATCTCAAACTCCCACAATTCATGTACGTTTCTCTTATTCCAAAAACGCTTCTTAAATTTAAGCAATCACCTGCAACTTAAAAAATTTGAAATTCAACAATCCAATGTTCAGATAACAAAATACAAATCATGACAGGATACTCTGAACTCACACAATTCTCACCACTGTTTCACTCAAAAGTGACATCTTACTCTCAATCAAAAGTTATTATTCATTTATCAAACAAATCAACCCTGCAATTAATAAGTCAGAAGGTCTTTCAAAAGGTTATAATGTGGCTCGGCTACAAAGAACTTTTGGGTTTTTCTTGGAACACAAAATGCATAAGTAGTTTTGCAAATCATGAATACAACTTCAAATTTTTCTTGAAATTCTAATTCAACCTTGACTTCCTTAACCAACTTCAATCTGAATCAACTGATGTATCATTCAACTTTCTTGCCCAAGCAATAAACATAGCTCATGCAAATTCACTGTGCACCCCTTCTCAAATTACTATTTTTCTTTTATTTTCCAAATGTACAGAAAATGATTAAAATTTGAAATTTTTTTTTAAATTGGTACACCATTACATCAGCCTATCATAACTTCCATAGTGTTCTTTTGAAATTCAAACTTCCCTTTTTCAATTCCTCTTCAAGTTGTATCATAATTTCCTAGCTACTCATACCCAAGGTGGATTTTATGGATATATGGCTCATGGTTCTCCAATAATACTATAGGCTCAAATTGGTTTGCAATTGAATTCCTCTCATCTCACCGGGTAGCTTTTTGGCTCTGGTTATAATTTACTCTCAATTAAACAACTTGCCTTCTTCATCCTTATCAAAACAAAGTCAATTCTAACCTAACAAAATTAAGCAACAATTAATGTCAAGTAAATATGCACTCACAATGCACTCCCAGTGTATCACTTTCTCATAATAGTATATCCTGTCAATCCTTGTTAATGTTAATCCTCTCACTGTCTAGTTATCTTCCTAATTCTCTGCAACTGCTAGCTCAAGCTTAAAATTAAGACTATGCTACTTTACATGCACGCAGAATTTGCAGTTAACAGCTCCAACCATTTCTATTAATCCCCCCAACATTACAGGCACATTCAGCACAAAATATATCATGTTTTACCAATTAGCTCAGCTTGTGCCTAAACCTATTACAGTTATCCATAGTGTGCAGTGTTAATATAGTCATCTATCATCAAATATATACATTCATCCCAAAATTAAAAGAACTATACTACCGCACTTGTCTCTGATCAACTTCCTCCTAATCAGCACCTCAAAACATCATCACAGCAACATTTGCACATTAACAGGATCATCAAAACAACAACAAAATGATACATCATCAGCAACAATCTTCATCACCCAATTCCTCTTACTTCCATCAGCAACCTTCAGTAGTTGTTATCTTTCCTCTCATTTCAGCAACCTTCAGTAGCTACTTTGATCATCATATTCTTCTTCTACTACATCTGCATCATCCGAAGACTCATCTAATGATATATCATTGTTCCCAACTGAGTCTTCTCCTCTGTCTGCATGTTCCTCCTCCTCTGTATCTGAGGAGATGACAAATTGTATATTCAAAGACTCCACATCTTCATTAATAACAGGACCCAAAGGCCCTGTTACTGCCCTCCTATCTCTCTTTGGCCTCCTTGGCGGTTCTTCTGCTGGAGCATCTGCTTGCGGTTCTGTTGGTGCCTCTTCTACTTGAGTAGCTGCTGGAACTCCTGGAGGTTCATTTTCTGCCCTTGCCTCCTGATTACCTGCAGTGTTGTGTACTTCAGGATTCTCATTTTCTGCCCCTCCCACTAAACTGGACCTGTCCCTAGGTCAGTTCAGATAGGAAGACAGTTCTTCTTCATTCATCTATGTTTTGTCTCTCATTGCCTGGTATATCTGCATCATAAATCTATAAATGGCGATTTGTTAGTCTTCCAAATGAATAATAAACTCTTGGGACACAAGATAATGTTCCCATGTTTGAAGGGCCCTTATCAAAGCATAAAGTTCTTTGTCATAGGTGGGATAATTAAGAGTGGCACCATGTAATTTTTCACTAAAATATGCAATGGGATGACCACCCTGAAGTAACACAACACCTATGCCTACTCCTGATGCATCACACTCTAGCTCAAAAGGTTTAGAAAAATCAAGTAGAGCCTAAATGGGTGCATTAGTGAGTAAGAACATTATCTTTTGAAAAACATTTTCTTGTTTTTCACCCCAATGGAATGTAACATCTTTCTTCACCAACTCATTGAGAGGTGAAGCTAGACTAGAGAAGTTAGGAACAAATCTTCTATAAAAAATTGTCAAACCATGAAACTCCATACTTCTCATACATTCTTTGGGGTGGGCCACTCTTGGATGGCTTTTATTTTTTAGGGGTCCACATGAACCACATCTTTATTAAGAATGAAACCTAAGAACACAACACTATATACACAAAAGGTACATTTATCTACATTGGCAAAAAGTTAGTTTTTCCAAAAAGCATCACCAACCACTCGTATAGTCCAAATTTGGTCTTAAAAGCGGTTTTCCATTCGTCACCCTCTTTGATTCCAATTTGGTGATATCCACTTTTTAGATCAATTTTGGAAAACACAGTGGACCCATGCAATTCATCAAGCCTGGGATTGGGTGCCTATATTTAATAGTGATGTTGTTGACTGCGCGACAATCACAACACATTCTCCATTTTCCATCTTTTTTTGGCACCAATAAAACTGGCACGATGCACGGGCTAAGACTCCTTTGAACCCAGCCTTTGTCTAATAACTCTTGAACCTGAGATTCTATCTCCTTGGTTTCTTCTGGATTTGTATATGTCGGTTTGTTTGGCAGACAACACCTAGAACAAAATCAATTTGATGTTCTATTCCCCGACAAGGTGGTAATCCTGTAGGACCGTCACTAGGAAATACATCACCAAATTATTTCAAAAGTTTTTCAATTTGTGGAGGCAGAACCTTAGATTCAGTTTTATCAGACTGTGCACACATGAGTATTCCTTTACACAACAAGAGGTATGGAGGTTGCTCAATAAGGAGACAATTTTTCAAAGAATTTTTAGTTAATAAAGACTCCTTTTGAGTGACCTCGTGGGAAGGAACACCAAGCTCCCACACCTCAAATTCATCTTTAAGGCTCAAGTTTTGAGATTTTTACATTTTATTTTTCCTTTCACTATCTAATTTCTTTTTCATTTGGACTTGATCCTCCAACACCTGAGTGGGAGTCAAAGGATGAAGTACAAACATTTATTTTATGAGTAAAGGTAATTTCGTTGGTAAGACCATAATGAATAGTTTGTTTATAAAATTGCCATGGTCTTCCCAAAAAAACATGACAAGCTTCCATGGGGACTACATCACACAAAATGCCATCAACATAGTTCCCCACAGAAAACTTGACCTTTACTTGGTTTTTAACATTAATGTCCCCCCCGACATTAATTCAATGTAATTTAAAAGGTTTAGGCTGGGGTAATAACTCAAGTTTTAATTTATCAACCATCCTAGCACTGAAACAATTACAACACGACCCGCTGTCAATGATGAGAGAACATACATTTTCAGAAATTTTGCATCTTGTGTGGAAGATGTTCTCTCGTTGTGGCTCGGGTTGTGGGCTAGGTTGGCTGTGAAGGGAATGTCTAACCATCAATAGCTCTCCCTCATAAGCATAAGCATCCTTTCCTCTTTCACTATCAGACTCCTCGCTAATGCTTTCAACATTCTTTTCTTCCTCACTAATGGTTCTCATAGATGGACATTGAGATTGTATATAACCCCGACCCAAGCACTTAAAACACTTAATGTCACTAGTTCAGCCAGAGGATGTGGATTCTTCTCTTCTTTTGATATTTTCTTGAACTATGGCTTTAGGAGGATTCTCTCTTGGTTTTTCTTTTAAGGATTTCCCTTCCCTCTTATGATCGGCCTTGGAATAAGAGTTAGAGTAAGAACTTCGACTTGTGCCTTTTCTCAAAACTTGTTGTTCTACTTTGATACAAATTTGCACTAAGTCATGGAAATCCCTATAAGGGAGAAGTTATACTTTATCTCTTATTTCTAGACTCAATCCACTTAAAAATCTAGCCACAGTCACATTTTCATCTTCTCTAATTCCCGTCCTTATCATGTATAATTCCATTTTCTGCCTATACTCTTCAATACTCATGTTCTTTTGATTAAGTCAATGAAGTTTGTCCATGAGTTCTCTATGATTGTTGGAAGGAATATGTCTTCTGCTAAGGGCACTCTTAAGATCATTCCAATAGGTTATGGCCGGTTCATGATGAAGAAGTCTATCCCTTACTAAGGCAGTCCACCAATGCAATGCATGACCTTGAAACTAAGAGTAGCTAGGGGAACTTTCCTTTCTTCACTCACATTACAACGCTCAAACAATTGTTCCACCTTCATTTCCCAATCTAAGAATGTATCTGTATCATTAGTACCATGAAATTGGGAAAGATCCACCTAGTTTCTTTGGATTTTCTTTCTTTCTTAGGGTGGTGATAAGGGTCAGGCTAAAGTGATCAATTTGTTCTCATGCTTTTCTACTTGGGTTTTTCATCCTCGCTATTAGAATAATATTTTTTTGATGAACTAGTTTTTGATTTACACATGTGATCCTTCTTCTTTAAGGTCTTTAATTCTTCCGCCATAATAGTAAATTGTACATCAGTGTTGATTTTCATAATCTGAATTTCTTCTAAAATTTTTCAAAAATCTGATGTATTGTGTTGAGACTCATTGCCACTATGGTGAAGGCAATGTCGAGACATCTTAAATTGTGTGAAGAAGTGCTCTCAAGATAAGACAAACTAGTCTAGCACATTAGGGGGTCTCCTAGGAAAGTGAGGTGCGTCACTAGGACAACTTAAGTACCAAGACTTTCCTTGCCAGAGCCTTGCCCAATGTACTTTTCCAATTGTTCTTATAATGAGTCCACTAAGTCACAAACGAAGGTGACTCAATGAAAAGAATAAAGCCTAGTCGGTTTACACAATTGAAATAAGCAAAAAGAAGTAAAAATAATACTTGAAAACTTAAAATTAGTCGAGTCCTAAGGTGAAGTTCTTTGGCACCAAGGACTTTAGAAAAACTTCACAGTCTACACATTTTGAAATATTCCACCAATGATAAAGAGTTTGCAATTACAACTCAATTGAATACGATGAAAATTTTGTTGAAAATTAAAATTCCTAAACTATGCATTCCTTGTGTTTGTGCTTTTGCCTCACTAGTGTATCACTCCTTTGGTGTACTTTGTTCAATGAAACTTTTTGTAGCATGACCGCATTTCTCATTGTGAATCATTCTCCACTAGTGCTTGGAAGTTCAGCTCTTGATGGATTGGTTCCAACTCAACTCAAGTGCTTCACCAAATACTAATTCACCATGAGGTCACAAATACAAAGCAATAAAAGCTAATTTGAAAAGCACAACTCAAAGGATTATAAAATGACAAACTCAAAGGAATGTAATTAGAAATGACAAACAAGAAATTAAAGCTTAAAACGGAAGTTTAGCACTCAAAAGATGATCTAGGAATGGCTCTAGAGTAGATTAAGAAACAGCAAAACAAAAACTAGAATTCGGTTCTGGCAGCAGTTCTTGTGTGATTTATGGTATTCGGTATAGTTCTCCTTTCGTCTTGAAATTTTAACCACAAATTCAAAACATCATAAGGATCTTCCACTCAAAATTTGAGAAATTTCGGACCAGTTTTGCGCTTTCAGTAAATCAAACACAGAGAGCCTTTTTCAGTACAATATTGCAGTTTTCCAGTTTCAATAGTTCTCTGGCAGCGATGCTTACAAAATTTATCACGATCCGATTACAAGGAATTAGGTCACCAAATTTTTATCACACATTCCTAACATCTCAATCTATGTTGAATCCAAATTTGAGGAATTAAAAGTCACGGAATTATTCCCAGTAAATCAAACAAAGAGGCGATTTTCTACACTGTCACCAGTTTTGTCCAGCCCCGAGCATTCAGATTTTACAATTTATTATTTTTTGTACAGATGGAATTAGAAGGCGTCTTTTTCTCAAGGTGGCCTCATACAACATTTCACGCACAAATACACATTATTCCGTTCAAAAAAAGTTGGCAAGTTTCAGTAACATTCCTCAAACAACAGCAGATTTGGAAAAAGAAAACCTACGGAATCCAATGGCAATTCGAACAAGCTTCAAGACATTTGGAAGTGATAGACTCTAGGAAAATCACTAATGATCTAATAGTGAATTATGAACTCAAGAATGAAATTAAAAATGCACACAAAGCACAACTCTTTTCATCAAACACATTGTGATCACAATTCTTTCACACGCACATTTCAGCAAACACTTGATCTACAAGTTTCAACCTAAGGAATTTATGACATGTAAGGACTATACATGACTTGGACACATACTATGGATCATAAAATTGAAAGTTAAGACTCAATACAATATTTTGAACCGATTAAAATCAAAGAAGACACAAGAAATATCAAAAACAATTTGCATCACATACAAAAACACCTAAACAATGTTTTACTTTTATTTTATAATTTGATTAATCTCTTCAAAATTTAACGTATTAATAAAATATAAAAATTTAAAAAATCTAATAATAAAATATGAAAAAAAGATAAAAATTGTGAAAAAAATGGTTCACCCAAAATTAGTGACCTAGTACCTCTATTGAAGACTTATCAGATAAGTTTCCCTTCTCAAACTTTGCATGTTGAATTGTTGAATCAACCGAGAAAAGAAATTAAGCGAGCGAGCTCTCACATTTGCACGCATGCTTTGGGAACCAAAACTCCTAAAGTCATTTTTAATCTTGTTATCATCTTCAATTCTTTTCTTGGTGAGTTGAATTAAACTCTTTTAATAGGATTCTTAATACGTACAAATTATAAAAAAATATAACTTTTAATATATATGAAAATTATTCAAACTTACAAATCTAAATACGGACAAATTATAAAAAAAATGAGATGAATAAAAATTAAGATATTCTTAATAGATTTTGCAAACAATTCTAAATTTGAAAAAAAAAAAGTTTTTTCACAAGTAAAACTAACTTAAGATAGAAATTAAAAAAATTAAAAGTTATATAATTAAGTTTATTCAAATTAACTTATAAATAAATAAACTTTAAATTATAAAAAACTAATTTTAATTTACTTTTCATTCTTTTATAATTTATGAAAAAATTTTGCATATATGAATCTGATGGGAATGTACAGACTAAACAATAAGAGAGAAAAATGAATATATTTTACTTTTCTTTTACAATTTCATTAATGTTTTTTAAAATTTAACAGATCAGTCAAATATAAAAATTTGATAAATATAATAATTAAAATGTGAGAAAGAAAAATTTATAAATTGTGAGAAAAACTGACTCTTAGCTTTTAGAAATAAACCTCATTAACTCATCAAAGCATTTAATATTCACACAAACCTCATTAACTCAAATAAAAATTACTTTACTGAGGTAAACATATATTAAGCTTTCTTAATTGTAAAGAGTTATCAAAATTATATCAAATTGATTTAAAAAAATTAGAATAATTAAAACTAAAAATAATAAAATTAAAAACTGGACATATTATTTTATTATATAAAATAATATTAATTATTTGTTTGAACAATGAATATGTTATATTGAATATAATTTTAGAGCATATAAATGTAAATTTTGCAATTGCTTTCATATCCATATTATTTTTCAATTGATTTTTAATATAATAATCATAATTAAAAAATTGTAGAATTACATAATAGTTTTAAAATTAGAGTTCTATCACTTTGATTATACAATAGTAATAAATTCAATAAATTGTATACTGAAAAATAGAAGACATAATATTAAACAGTTTTATATTCAACAATATTTTGTATCATTATACTTATACTTATATGTCACTAAAAATAGAGAAAATTCAATATAGAATATTTGTCGTAAATATTACAAGTAGTCCTACAAAATAACAAATTGTTATATTAACCATGCATGCAAAAGTTTTTAGTCAAGGATTGAATTTTTTTTCTAATTTTAATGAATAATTAAAAGATAATTATCTATAATAATTTTAGTTTAAATATATATTGTAATTGTTGCAGATAGGGATGAGGCCTTTTAATAGTTTGTATATGGGTGCAAACCTCACTTTACAAGTCATTTTTGTAAGGTTGAGTTAGGCTTAAATTCCACTTCTTGAGATGGTATTAGAGCCTATCCTAGCACGTTTATTGGGCCTATCGGGCCACCTTCTATCGGGCCGCTATCGGACCACTCTTAAACAATATAGTCCCACGCACAAGTTGAGCAGTCTCAGCATGAGGGGGTGTGTTGGAGATCCAACATCGACTAGAGATTAGGCCTTTTAATAGTTTATATCTGGGTACAAACCTTACTGTTAGCACCAGTGGGTTGCTGTGATGATTTGATGAAGCCAACCAAGTGAAGGAGTTCAAGACCATGTGATCATGTGTGGAATGCATGAAGAATTCATGAAGATTGAAGAGCTTGGTCTAGAACCTAGGATTGTGTGTTGTGGGGTAAGTTGGATTTCAAATCAGTGATGCATGCAATCTTAATCAAGGATAAGCTTCATAAGTTTTTTTGAATTAACAAAAGTTTTGATAAATCCTTAAAATCAAAACTTGTGTTTTGAATAATTGTCTTAACTAACTGGAGAAAAACAGTCGACTATTTGCAAAATTATCTATTAAATTATCATAATGAATTTTATTTAAAAAAGTTAATCCGTTTAAGCTTTGTTGAGACATTGTTGATCTTAAATAAGATTTTATTAGTTTAAGTTTTGAAAATAAATTCTTTAACTTAGCACTAAGATTTCTCCAAACTCTACTACGTTCCTTACCTAGTTTACTAGTACAACCAATAACATTAAACAATTTACAATAAAAAAACAGAATACTCTAGCTAAATCTATAGAATAAATAAGAAATCTTCTTTCATTTTTCTTCCCATTAGACAATTTTTAGATGTAATATGATAGAGATAAGTTTCTTGAGTATTTATCTTTTCGAAAATCTATATTAGTTATCCTAATAAGGCATTTTTTCTACTAATAAGTCTCTCAATTTCGTATCAATATCCTCCCGTTGTCTTGCAATTTCATTTTTAATATATATTTTTAATATTAGAATCATTTTGTCTTGCAATTTCATTCTTTTTATCATGAGTTTGAGAATCAGAATTATTATCATGAGTTTGAAAATCAAAATTAATATCTTCGTTGATTACTTTATTATTGTCTTCACCTATATTTATATTGTCATATTCACCTATATTTATATTGTTATCTTATTCATTCAAATAAGACTTGCCTATATTTTCTAATTCATTTTATTTGTTTATTTTTATAAATTTATCCATAGCCCCTTTTTGTGATTCAACCAAAAATTCAACTCTTCTCTTTTTTTGAAGTTTTGAATAACCTGATTCAAATCTTCTAGTTGACATACTTGTATATTTTTATATAAAATTAAAAACTAAAATATATATCACACTGAATATAACTTATAAGCATATAAAATGAGACTAAGTTAAAAAGGTAAAACCTTATTGTCAAGACAATGTCGTCTTGAAGTCTCGAGTCTCTTACTATCTTTCGATCATGTCCTTTGGTAAGTCTTTTAATATAATTTATAAATTCTAAATTCTCTTTCTTAATATGCACAAATTATTTTAAGATTAATTAAACAATAATGAAAAATAAAAAAAGTTGAGATCAATTCATCAATCTGATATTATTTTGTACCTAATATTGATGCACCCAAAAGGAGTAAAAGTGAATATAAACTCTTCTTCCTCAATCAATCTACCACTCCAAGTCTCCAAATAAAGACATATAAATGCACATTATAGAATAATGAAACAATTTTGAAATTGGAAACAAATTGAAATAATATTAGGGAAGAACAAAGAGACAAATAGACAAAGGAAGGAAGGAGAGAAGTGAAGAAGGAAGGAGAGAATTGAAAGAGTCAGATAATGAAAAGACATATAAAGAAATGATGTCAATATGTTCGAATACAAGGAAGAGATAGAAAATTAGAAATTTTTGATAGGTAGGATTCCTTTACTGGTCAATTTCTTTTTTAAAAAATATTACTAATTTATTATAAGAAAGTTTCAAGAATATTATTCATTAAATAATATTTATAGTATCAATATAACTTTAAAGTCATTAAAGAATATTTATAGTACCGATGTAAACTTAAAGTCAGTTAAGATATTTTAAATTTTTAATTAATTTTTTTTAGTATAATTTTAAAATTAAATATTTTATTTTATTTTATAATAATATATGATTATTAAATTTTTTTTGAGACCTTTGAGGCCTTCAGGCTTAAAGCGGTTGGTTTACCTGCTTGTGCCTTGAGCCACCACTATTTTAAGTGTTGGCAAGTTCAAATCTATTGGATGTAGCTTTGAATACATGTATTGTAACAGTATGAAACTGTGGTACCATATAGCTGATGGGAAATAACTTCCTAAAATGTGAGCGGGTTTGAAGCCTTGATTAGAGCTTCTTAAAGGCTCAAATAAAGTTGAAGTTGTTGGACAACATGCCAAAAGTGTGAATGCGTAAAACAATGGTTATTGTAGAGGCCTGAGGACTGAATTGGGATGAAAAATTGGAATCTTGATAGTGGATGAGGTATTTCTCTAAGATCATGACTAGAAGGAAGCCTCTATCACATTTGACAAAGGACATCAAGCAAGGTCTACCTCAAACCAAACCCAACTCAGAGGAAAGGTAACTAGAGCTTAGCAAGCTCCAGTAAAGGAAGACAACACTTTTGAAGTTGATTCAAACAAAAGACAACACTTCCGAAGTTCATTCAAACAACACAATTGGTACTGAAACATATAGGATTGCTTTACAATCTCTTAAGAAAAATATTTCAAACAATGTAACGGACATAAGATCCAATCAGAATAAGTAAATTGCCTCTCTTTACTCTATGTCTTAACCAGTGCCAACCCCTAATATGGGTTAGGCTAAAGATCTCCACACTATCCACAATTCCATTTCTAAAACTACTTTATTTCAATGAGAATATGTCTCAGTCGCAATAGCCACCCATAATATTTTCCATAATTGGTTACCTTTTGTGGTTAACATGGATAGTTGAAAATGATGATAATGATAATAACTACAATAATAAAAATATGATTAACTATAGAAACTATTATTATTATTATTATCAATAATAATAATAATATTAATAATCGTATTATCACAAGTTTTATTCCTAATTTTTGGTATTTTATCCAAAAACACTATCCAAGAAAATAATTAACTGAAAAAAGTGTCTTTATTGTCTAAAGTTTCAAAAACAAATCTTCACCACTCTTTCTTATAATATTATTAATCTTTTAGGTAAGTTCAAAAATTCTAAAATTATATGCATAATTAATCTAAAGTTTTCATTATATGTGCCCCATTTTCAACTTTTCCTTCTCTAGTAGTGCCCGGGCTCGAATAGTGGTGAAATTTTAACCGAAAAAATGGGGCTAGAAAAAGTCGTCAAAATTTGACAGAAACATTTTTCAGCCATAGTGATGGGAAACGATAAGAACTGTGTCCAAAAAAGTGTGGGTATGTTTCAGGTGCAAAATCGAGTCATACGGGCCCGGTTTTCAACTTTGCCTGCTTCGGTGGTACCGGGTCCACAAAAATTAGTCAAAATTTGACCGAAACATTTTTCGATCGTACTGACGGGAAACGATAAGAACTTCCCTACAAACTATGAGGGTATAAAGTGTGGGTATGTTTCGGGTAAAAACCGAGTCATCTGGAGCCGATTTTCAACTTTGCCCATTTCGGTGGTACCGGAGCCCAAAAAAGTCGTCAAAATCCGACCAAGACATTTTTCAGCCGTACTGATGGGAAACGATAAGAACTGCATCCAAAAAAGTGTGGGTATAATTCGGGTGAAAAATCGAGGCATACGAGCCCTGTTTTCAACTTTGCCTGCTCCGGTGGTACCGAGGTTTGGAAAGGTTGTCAAAATTCGGCCGAAACATTTTTCAGCCGTACTGATGGAAAACGATAAGAACTGCGTCCAAAAAAGTGTGGGTATGTTTCGGGTGCAAAACCGACTCATAAGGGCCCGGTGGTACCGAGTCTACAAAAATTCGTTAAAATTTTACTGAAATATTTTTCAATCGTACTGACAGGAAACGATAAGAACTACCCTACAAACTATGAGGGTATAAAGTGTGGGTATGTTTTGTGTCAAAACCGAGTCATCTGGGGCCGATTTTAAACTTTGCCCGTTTCGGTTGGAATGGGCCCGAAAAAGTCGTCAAAATCTGACCAAGTCATTTTTCAGCCGTACTGATGCAAAACGATAAGAATTGCGTCCAAAAACGTGTGGGTATGTTTCGGGTGCAAAACCGAGTCACATGGGTCCAGTTTTCAACTTTGCCTGCTCCGGTGGTACCGAGGTCCGGAAAGGTCGTCAAAATTCGACCGAAACATTTTTGAACCGTACTGATAGGAGATGATAAGAACTGCACCACAAAATGTGTGGGTATGTTTCTGGTGCCAAAGGTAGTCATCTTGGTCCGGTTTTCAACTTTGGTTGCGCCTGTGGTGCTCGGGCGCAGAAAAGTAGTCAAAATTCGACCGAAACATTTTTTTGCCATACTGATAGGAAACGATAGGAATTGCACCCCAAAAAGTGTGGGTATGTTTCAGCCGTACTGATGTGGCCTTGTTTTCAACTTTGGCAACGCCGGTAATGCCCGATCCCGGAAATGTTGTCAAAATTCGACCGAAACATTTTTTAGCCATACTGATGGGAAACGATGAGAATTGCAGCCCAAAAAGTGAGGGTATGTTTCGGGTGGCAAACGTAGTCATCTTGGCCCAGTTTTCAACTTTGGTTGCGCCTGTGGTGCTCGGGGCCCAGAAAAGTAGTCAAAATTTGACCGAACCATTTTTTAGCCATACTGATGAGAAACGATAAGAATTGCACCCCAAAAATTGTGGGTATGTTTCAGTCGTACTTGTGGGAAACTATAAGAATTGCATCAAAATAGTGTGGGTATGTTTCGAGTACAAAACTGAGTCATACAGGCCCGGTTTTCAACTTTGCTTGCTCCGGTCGTACCGATTCCCTAAAATTTGTCAAAATTTGACCGAAACATTTTTCAACCGTACTGATGGGAAAGAATAAGAACTGCACCACAAACTGTGTGGGTATGTTTCGGGTGCCAAAGATAGTCATATGACTCGGTTTTCAACTTTGGTTCAGCCAATGGTGCTCGGGCCCGAAAAATCATCCAAATTTGACCGAAACATTTTTTAGCCGTACTAATGAAAAATGATAAGAATTGTACCCCAAAAAGTGTGGGTGTGTTTCAAGTGCTAAATCGAGTTATTTGGGTCCCGTTTTCAACTTTTCCTGGTCCAGTGGTTCCCGAACCCAAAAAGTCATCAAAAATCTACCAAAGCACTTTTCAACCGTATTGACGAGAAACGTAGGAATTGAAGATGATAATATGGGTGAAACTGAGAAGAATACAGACTCTTCGAAATTTGCACGAGCTATATTGGACAAACTGGAAATGATCTCTACTGAGCAAAAGAATAATCAAGAGATAAATATGACTCGGTTTGAGAGTCTGGATCAATAGGTTGAAGCTGTGTTGGACAAATTGGCCACAATGGCTTCTTGGAATGAGCCAATTAAGTACATAATGCATATAGGCATTTTCTCCCATTTGATGAATACGTAGGGGGAGAATGAGTAGTGTGTGTGTGGCCTATTATGTGGTTTTGCTTGTTTTATGAATCTGTTTTTCTGATATTTTTAATACGTTTACCTTTTTTATCAGGATTTAATCCTGTTGTTGCTGCTGCTGCTAAACTAGTTTGTGTCATGGTTAAGTTCTATTACAAATGATGTATCGCTGGTCTGTGCTGAAATTGGAGAATTCATGTATCATCATGCTTTGACAACAATTATAAATGAAAGTATCTGGTTTTATGTGTTACAAATTCTATGACAGACTATTGCTTTCACTAGTTTCTTTTATGCAGTTGCAGATTTTTAAACCACTCACACACTGGATTGTCTTCATCAAATAGGGGGATATTATTAGTATTCTCACAATACTAAAGGATTTAATGAAGCCAAACAAGATAATCCAAGCAAGACAAAGCAAGCAAGCAATTGGATGTGGTTTAGGCCTTGGTCTGGTGTGAGTGGGTGTGAGCTTCATTGGCAAAGAACCTATGCATAGTTGAGGAAAAGTCCAACAACACATGGTCTAAATGATTTAATCAAACCATAAAAAGTAAGGTTTAATTTTGATTAAAAATAGTTTTGGAAAATAAGGTATTGGACGAATATAAGTTGATTTGATGTTCAAGCCGAATCAATTTATTCGTGCCTGGTAGAACTGAAATAAATGTTTTTTTGAAAATAGAATTGGCGCTTTTCTTTTATAAAAACAATAAGGTTTCTAACATGCGCCAAGAACTGAAAAACAAAGATTGAGAATCGGTACAAAAATATACTGTGAAAAATACTTTTGGGCATTCTAGAGTTTCTTGATCAAAATCAATTGAGGCTTTTTGTTGAAGAATAATTGTTGACCAACACTATGCTATTGGAGTTCTTCAACACTGTGCAAAGGCCTCTTCTGCGTGCCAATCAGGGAGTCTTTTCTTAACCATTCTTGATTCGTTTCTAAATCAAGAATATGTGTTGATTGATTGTAAATTTGTAAAACATTTGAAAGATTGTATTGTTTTAGGTTAAAGGTCTTAGCCTTGTGTGTGATTGCTGAATTGAGAGGGGACTACAAGGGAGTAGGTGTTCAATTCAGTGGGAATTTGATTCTCACGGGGAGTAAGAATTGTGTAATTGATTGTGTGTGAATAATTGATTGAAATTAGTGGAACTTTCTTTGCTTGAGGGGCAAAGGAGACTGGACGTAGCCCTTGAGGAAGGGTGACCTAGTATAATTGACTGTGTTCTACTGTTCTTGACCCTTCTCTCTCAATCTTGATCTGTTCTTCCACTGCCTACCGCTATTAATTGGAAATTGATTTGATTCTGGTTAAGTTGCTGAAAATTTGATAATCTGTAATATTTCATATCTATATTTATTCTAAATATATCTTATCTAAAAGTGGTTTTCTACTGTTTGTATTTGTGTTTCTGCATAATTGAAGTTTTATTACTGCAGTGTGATTCTTAACATTCTTACTATAGGAATTGTATTATGTTCTTGTGTTGATCATTGGATTTAATTGATAATTGATTTTTGATCTGGTTAATCTGAAATTAGTGTGATCAGATCTGTTAATCTTGTTTTGTGGCAGTAATTGTGTCTTAAAATTAGATTTTATATTAGTAGATATTGTCATTTAAATTGTATTGTGTGAAGGTGCTAGTTCTTCTTTCATCTCTGTAGATCAATATCAGTATCTGAATTCTGATTTTGTGATATTATCTTTGGTGTGCTATTGGTAATTGTGAATCTTTGTGATTGATTTGTCTTTATCTTGAGCCATTCTAGAACTGACATTTTGGTGTATTGCATAAGACTTGATAATCTTGTACAAATTGTTTCCTCTGTCAGAAAAAGAAATCAATTTATTCGAACTTGAAGCCAAATTGTTTTTCGCAACACCTTATATCCTTGATCATTGAGATTCATAAAATTTTTCTAGTTGCGAAAACTGTTTTCAGTGTTTTAAAATAGCAAAAAGTTTCAAAGTTCAATTCACCCACCTCTTGAACTTAGCCAAATAAGTTTTCAAACCGTACTTACAGGAAACGATAAGAACTGCACCACAAAATGTGTGGGTATGTTTCTGGTGCCAAACATAGTCATCTTGGCCCGGTTTTCAACTTTGGCTGCACCAGTGGTGCTCGGACCCGAAAAATCGTCAAAATTTGACCGAAACATTGTTTAGTCGTACTTATGGGAAACAATAAGAATTGAACCCCAAAAAGTTTGAGTGTGTTTCGGCCGTAATGATGGAAAATTATAAGAATTGCATCCAAATAGTGTGGGTATGTTTCGGGTGCAAAACGTTGTCATCTTTGTACTGATGAGCTCAGCTTTCAACTTTTCCTGTTCCAGTGGTGCCCAGACCCGAAAAAGTCGTCAAAATTTGATGGAAACATTTTTCAACTGTATTGGCCAGAAAAGATAAGAATTGCACCCCAAAAAGTGTAGGCATGTTTCAGGCGCTAAATCGAGTCATTTGTTCCCCGTTTTTAACTTTTCCTACTTCGGTGGTACTGAGGCCTGAAAAAGTCGTTAAAATTCGACTCAAACATTTTTCAACCTTTCTTATGGGAAATTATAAGAACTGCACCGCAAACTGTGAGGGTATGTTTTGGGTGCCAAACGTAGTCATCTGGGCCCAGTTTTTTATCTTTGATTGCGCTGGTGGTGCACGGGGCCCGGAAAAGTCGTCGAAATTCCACCAAAACAGTTTTTAATCGTATTGATGAGAAACGATAAGAATTGAAACCGAAAAAGTGTGGGTATGTTTCGAGTGCTAAACCGAGTCATCTGGCCCCGTTTTCAACTTTTCCTGCTCTAGTGGTGTCCGGGGTCGAAAAAGTCGACAAAATTTAACCGAAACATTTTTCCGCCGTGATGACGGGAAACAATAAGAATTGCACCCGAAAAATTGTTGGTATGTTTCGGGTGCCAAACGTTGTCATCTTAGCCCGGTTTTCAACTTTGGCTACGCTGGTGGAGTGCGGGCCCGGAAAAGTCGTCAAAACTCGAGCGAAACATTTTTTAACCGTACTGATGGGAAACTATAAGAATTGAGACCCAAATAGTGTGGGTATGTTTCAGGAGCAAATCCGAGTCATACGGCCTCGGTTTTCAACTTTTCCTACTCCAGTGGTATAGAGTTCCGAAAAATTCGTCAAAATTTGACTGAAACATTTTACAACCGTACCAACGGGAAATGATAATAACTGCACCACAAACTCTGTGGGTATGTTTATGGTGCGAAAGATAGTCATTTGACCCGGTTTTCAACTTTGGCTATGCCGGTGGTGCCCAGGCCAAAAAGTTGTCAAAATTCGACCGAAACATTTTTTAGTCGCACTAATAGGAAACGATAATAATTGCACCCCAAAAAGTGTGGGTGTGTTTCAAGCGCTAAACCGAGTCATATGGGTTCCATCTTCAACTTTTTCTGCTCCGGTGCTACCCGAACCCGAAAAGTCGTCAAAATTCTACCAAAGCATTTTTCAACTGTACTAACGAGAAACGATAGAAATTGCACCCCAAAAAGTGTGTGTATGTTTCGAGTGCAAAACCGAGTCATACGAGTCCGAAAAATTTGTCAAAATTTGGCCGAAAAGTTTTTGAACCGTACTAACGGGAAATGATAAGAACTGCACCACAAACTGTGTGGGTATGTTTTTGGTGCCAAGCGTAGTCATCTTGGCCCGGTTTTCAACTATAGCTACGTCGGTGGTGCCCGGGTCAGAAAAGTCGTAAAAATTCGACCGAAACATTTTTTAGCCATACTGATGGGAAACGATAAGAATTGCACCCCAAAAAGTGTGGGTATGTTTCAGTCTTACTAATGGGAAACTATAAGAATTGCGTCCAAATAGTGTGGGTATGTTTCGGGTGCAAAATTGAGTCATACGGGCCCGATTTTCAGCTTTTCTTGCTCCGGTGGTACCAAGTCCCTAAAAATTCGTCAAAATTTGACTGTAACATTTTTCAACCGTATTGTCGGGAAACGATAAGAGTTGCACCACAAACTATGTGGGTATGTTTCGGGTGCCAAAGATAGTCATCTGACCCGGTTTTAGAGTTTGGCTTCACCGGTGGTGCCCCGCCCCGAAAATTGTCAAAATTTGACCGAAACATTTTTTAGCCGTACTAATGCGAAACAATAAGAATTGCACCCCAAAAAGTGTGGAGTGTGTTTCGGGCGCTAAACTGAGTCATACGAGGCCCGTTTTCAACTTTTCCTACTCCGGTGGTACTGAGGTCCGGAAAAGTCGTCAAAATTCTGCCGAAATATTTTTGAACCGTACTGACGGCAAATGATAAGAATTGCACCGCAAACTGTGTGGGTATGTTTTGGGTGCCAAATGTAGTCATCTAGTCCCGATTTTCATCTTTGGTTGCACCAGTGGTGCACGGGCCCTAAAAAGTCGTCAAAATTCCACCAAAACAGTTTTTAATCGTATGGGAAACGATAAGAATTGCACCATAAAAAATGTGGGTATGTTTCGAGTGCTAAACCGAGTCATCTAGGCCTCATTTTCAACTTTTCCTGCTCTGTTGGTGTCTGGGGTCGAAAAAGTCGTTAAAATTCGACCGAAACATTTTTCAGCCGTACTAACACGAAACGATAACAATTTCACCCTAAAAAGTGTCGGTATGTTCCCGGTGCCAAACGTTGTCATCTTAGCTTGGTTTTCAACTGTGGTAGCGCCGGTTGAGCGTGGGACCGAAAAAGTTATCAAAATTCGACCGAATCATTTTTGAACTGTACTGATGGGATACTATAGTGAAAACGTATTAGGCTGAGTTCAAGAGGGGGGTGATTTGAAAACTTTTTTATCTTTTTGAAACAGTGAAAACAATTTTCACAAACTGAAAAGATTTAACGAATCTCAATGATGGAAAATATAATGTTCAGCGAAAATAAACTGACTTCAATTTCGAATGAATTGATTTATTTCAATATCAGAGAAGGCAGTCTATACAGGCTTATCAGATCTTATACAGTTTACTAAAAACTAGTTCAGAATTATTTCAAGATAAAGAAAGATCAATCACACAGATTCACAAATGCCAACAGCACATCAAAGATGAAATCACAGAACAAATTTCTTATGATGATGCAAATAGAATGAATAGCAACCACACTTTTAATGCACTAAAAGTTCTTTAATAACCAAGCAGTATGCTAGCAGTTTTGTTGACACAGCAGAGACCACAAAGAAAATTATAAAAGAATTTCAATCAAGATATTCTATTAGAATTCAATGATTTAGTACAAAATCAGATTTTTCAAGTTATGCAGAAAACTGATGTGAGTTCTGGTTCAAGGATTCAATTACAGCATCAATTTTCAGATATACAGATTTAAGAAATATTGAGAAGTACAAATTCAATTGTCAATTATACCAATGAAAACAGAATCAGAATTCAACTGCAGCTACTGCAGTGTTATACAAATTCAGACAAGGATTCTAATGGCAGGTTCAAATTTAAAAGATCTAATTCAAACTTCAGCAGAAAACTTAAACCAATTTTATCAGATTACCAGTAATCAATTTACGCAGTCAATTAAATTCGGTGTATTGTGCAAGAACCATGCAAGATTGAAGGAGTAAGGGAAGAACAGCTATGCACAGTGAATTTATACTGGTTCACCCTTCCTCAAGGGCTACGTCCAGTCTTCTTTGCACCACTTGCAAAGAAAGTTTTCACTATATCAATCAATTGTTTACAAACAATCAACAAGCCAATTCTTA
>Ga0209489_102009_pt1 | contig 41879 bp, 17 predicted proteins | sample SiratrowhiteBW_FD_187527 | JGI IMG/M metagenome (GOLD analysis project Ga0209489, IMG submission 187527) | Root nodule microbial communities of legume samples collected from California, USA - Siratro white BW (SPAdes) (version 2) | ecosystem: Host-associated > Plants > Roots > Nodule | place... | reverse complement strand
TATATATATATATATATATATATACCGACAATATTATGAGCAAATATATCCATTTGTTTTGTACATAAGTAATATCATATGTTAATTATTATAATTACATATGCATCGTGTATATATCACTGATTACAGGAGTACATTATCTTTTACCAAAACTTTGTACTTAACAAATTTTAGCTTACTTTAGGATCATGATGCACTTTTTTTTTTAGGAAATTAGCATCTCTTTCAATTGTTAGTCTTCTAAAACACTGATGATAAAAAAACTTGAGAAAAAATTGATTTGTAAATGCATTATAATGTGTACATTTTAAGATGGTTATGGCATTTCCATTAGTTAATTAATAATATAATTAGTCGTTTAAACATTTATCAACATATATTCAAAATATTATGGGTATTATATATTTGAGTGGTTCTCAGATATTATATATTTATAGTTGGAAAGTTTTCAAATCAACCTTTGATTTAGTTTTGATGTATAGTTAAATTATATTTTTATAAGAAGAATAATAAGTTGTGATGATCTTATTCAATATAGGATAAAAATAGAGCATTTATTGAAAATTTTCACTTTCAAGACATAAATTATAAAAACATATATAACTATTAGTAATAATTTTTTTACACAACATGGTACCAACATGCAAATTCATATAAGCCTTTTAATTAGTTTTAAATAGTCTATTTAATTTAAGCTTGTACATGCGTAAAGAAGTTTCGACTCTGAAATAAACTAACAAATGTATAATAGATAAATAGTTTGTTAACTACTATCAATATTTATGTATTTCATTTTTAATACAATAAGAAAAAAAGTTATGGTGTTAATATAATAATTTTATTTTTTTAAATTGTTTAAACTCTGTCAATTATTGGGATAATTGAACACGTGTTTTATGTTTAATATCACATATGTTTATTAAAGAAGAAAAAATGTTTTATGTTTAGTATCACATGTATTTATGAAAGAAAAAAATGATATTAATATACAATTAATCTTGAACAAATGATTAAGAGTTTTAAATTTACAAAGCAACAAAAAGAGTAAATATTTAAAGTTAATTACAAATTGATATTAATTTTTTTCTTTAATAAATTATGATAATTACTAAAGATTAAATAAGTGTGTTTGATTACTTCAACTATTAACAAAATTTAAACGAAATTAATAAAATTAAATTTTTTTACTAAAATTATAAATTTTTATTATTATCATACTAAAAGCAAAAATATCTCAATATTTATTATATTGAATGGATTATTTAGTTATGTATAATTCAATATAGAATGACGATGATAATAAATATTATCAATCATGCATAACATCACAGTTTTTGTTACACAAAGTGAATAAGTGCTTCAAATATTTTCTGGTGAATTTGAATCAGAATTAAAAAAAAATCATTTAGATTTCGTTAAAAAATTACTATTTAAATTAAACTAACATGATTACGAATGAGTCGATTTAATTTGAATCACCTAAATCCAATTTTGTGAAAAAGTACAAAATTTTATTATGAGAAAAAAAAAGTATATAATTTTGTCCAAAAATTCGTACATATATACTTTTAATATAATTTCTTACATCAACTAAATAGTAAAAAATAATATATATATATATATATATATATATATATATATATATATATATATATATATATATATATAACTACGTCATGAAACTCCGTGCACATAATTATTAATATGAAAAATGTATTATTAACTTGGTTCAAGTTAATTGGATTCATAAATTACAAATTAAATACTTGTATCAATCATTGAAAGATTTGATTGTTTTAGTTAAATCAGTTTAAAAACATTAATTATTTGAATTTGAATTCTTAATTAATTTGGTCAGGATCATCAAAACTATAACATTTGATGGGTGTGTGGGTTTGCATCAAAACATTTGTTCTTGTGATGCATAAAATCGTCTCACCTGTTTTAAGATTGCACTCTCTTTCTTTCTGCTTTACCTTCTTTAACAACATCTATGAAGACTATCTACTGGACTAATTTGTACTAGTTTATGAGGCCCATTATGTGGCCCAATTGATGACTGATTCTTCCTGCACCCTGTTCTTTCTTCCTGCACCCCGTACTTTTGAAAATACCAGACCTTTTCCAGATTATGTCCGATTCAAAATACAAATTTCTTTTATTAAAATTATATTTGATCATTTTGTTGAATCTATAAATGCACAGGAAGAAAGAATGGAGGTCAGTAAGAATTACTCCAGATTGATTTTTAAAGGTGTGTACATCTTTAAAATAAGACATTTTTAATTAAGTCTGTGAAAGTGAAATTCATCGATCGCATTATTCAAAAACTCAGAAAAAAAACGTGTGATTAAGATGATAATAGTAACATATATTTATAGATAAAAATTAATATTGATTAAGTTTAAAATTTTAATTGAAATATCAGAGATTACTTGTAGTTGTTTTTCTTTTTCTTTTTCTTTTTTGAATTTGAAGACTAATGTAATAGTAATATATACTTTTGGTGGACTAAAATGGGGGTTTCAGTTTACTCGTAACTAGTATTTCAATTTCAACAATTTGAAATGTTCACTCGTGAAGCTGGAACACAGATTTCCCTTTTATTTCGAATTAAATTAAAAATATTGAACACTAAAAGTATGAACTAATTTACAAATTATTTAAACCTTTCAGAATACTTGATTCTCATGTTACCTCTTCTTGTGTGCGAAATATTGTTATTTTTATAGGTGTGTAATGGTGGCAACGAAATTTAATCCTTAAACTTATGCATTCTGCTTAAATTTCTTTAATGGGTATGATTCTCAGGTCCACAAGACATTTTTTTACCAAACCTATTGGACATTAGAAACAAGACAAATTCTTCGTGCACCCTAATATCTTCTTCCTGCACCCTAATATAAAATTTTAATTCCACAATTGACCCTATCCGGTTTATACGGGTAAAAAAATAAGAACCGGATGGTACCCCCATCTGGTTCACATTTCAAAAAAAATGACAACCGGATGAGTATGTCATCCGATTGTCATTTCAAAATAAAATGACAACCGGATGGCACCCCGATCCGGTTGTCATTTCAAAATAAAATGACAACCGGATGACACCCCATCCGGTTGTCATTTAAAAAAAATTCATTTTATTTGGAAATGACAACCGGATGGCATACTCATCCGGTTGTCATTTTGATTTTGAAATGACAACCGGATGGGGCTGTCATCCGGTTCTCATTTCCAAATAAAAATGAGAACCGGATGGAACCCATCCGGTTCTCATACATCAAATCGGAAAATTCTTCTGTTCGTTGTCGACAACGTCTAAACCCCAAATCAACTACTCTAATCAGCAATATCACTTACTAATTGCTAATAAACACCAAAAATTACTTACTTATTGCTTGTTTTAAGGATTAATCAAAGATTTGAAAACAGATGAAGTTAAAATGACAACCAGATGGGGGTGCCATCCGGTTGTCATTTTATTTTGAAATGACAACCGGATGACATACTCATCCGGTTGTCATTTTTTTTGAAATGTGAACCGGATGGGGGTGCCATCCGGTTCTTATTTTTTTGCCCGTATGAACCGGATGGGTGTGCTAGGGTATTTATGAAATTAAAAAATTTGTATTAGGGTGCAGGAAGCATGTATTAGGGTGCAGGAAGAATTTGTCTAGAAACAACAAAACTAACCGTCTTTTTCAGACCACACGTCACAAAAGTTGCGATTGCAGCTTTAAGGATGTTAGGCCATTACATCCTGCACCCCATATATTGATGTATTAATACCGAATGTATTTTTAAAATGTGTTAATACATTCAAAATTACATATTTTAGAATATATATTCTAATATATATATATTTAGATATGAAAGTACATTTCAAAAGGTATTAATACATTATAAATTATAAGTTCCATAATATATTAATACATTTCGGAATACACATTTTCAAATCTAAAAATGCATTTTAAAATGTTAAAAAAAATTCAAAAGATTCCATGTTGTAAAATCTGAAACCTTCCCAAATTATCACCCAATCCGGAATAGATTGTTTTATAAATCTGGAAAGAGGGGGATGTTAACTGTAATGGCCAGGATGTTAATTGTAATTTTCCAATAAAGAAAGGTCCTCCGATTCAAATTTTCGAATAGATAATTTTGAGATCAACCTATAAATCAAAAGTCGAACCTTCAATGATTGGACCTGGACCACCTTCCACACCAGTCAATAGGAGGCCCACACCATGTTCCAAGAAGGACTGCTTCTTCCTGCACCTCCATATCATCTTCCTGCACCTCGATAGTTTAGGCAAATTTACCATTTAACCATTTTTAAAACATTTCATATCCTCAACTTTGCCTGCACCCCGTTCCCACGCCACTGCACTCCATTCGACGGCGGCTGCACCTCCCCCTCCACCTCTACCTCCACTCTCAGTGCTTGTATCCCAGTTTGTCAATGCAGATCTACATTGAATGCACCTTAGTTGCTTGATTGTTGGCTTGGTTCTCCATCATTGTTCTCCATTCACGGTTCGTGAAAATCGTAACCCACAAACTTCAACTTCCATCATTTTGGCACCCATTCAAGCAATTGAAAGGAAGGTAAGCATCATTGTAAGTTTAATTTTATATTTTAGAGGTAGTTGTGGTGGATTGGTGGCGGAGGACGTTGGTGGTCTAATTTTTTTTCACTGTCAAACTGTTCTACGGTTTGTAGAAACAGTAGGTAATTCAAATTTTCTCTTCTGCGGTTTGTACAAACCGTAGAACAGTAGAAAATCTTTTTCTGTTCTGCGGTTTATACAAGCCGTAGAAGAAAAAAAAAATTTGTACTGTTCTACGGTTTGTACAAACCGCAGTAAAAAAAAATTTGTTACTGTTCTACAATTTGTACAAACCGCATAACAGAAAAAAAATGTTCTACGATTTGTAGAAACCGTAGAAGCATTTGCATTTTTCTCACTTCTTACGGCTTCTACAAACCGTAGACAAAAAAATGTTCTACAGTTTCTAGAAGCCGTAAGCAGTAAAAAAAAATGCAAATGCTTCTACGGTTTCTACAAACCGTAATGTCTATTAGTTTTACGGTTTCTACAAACCGTAGAGTTCTCTTATACACCTATGCACTTACGGTTTGTACAAACCGTAAATTCTTACGAATGTTAAAATAACTACAGTTTGTGTAATCCGTAAGAAGCATAAATCTTGTTTTTAAACTTACGGCTTACAGAATCCGTAAATATTAAACTTCTACGGTTTCTACAATCCGTGAAAATCAGAAAAAATGAATAACAGATACCTCGACAAAGACGACGGTGGTTGTTTTTCAGCCACCCACAACCACCGACGGCCACCCAAAGTGCTTTCGACCCCCCACTCCAACACCGTAAGAACCTCTGCGACACCTTCCACCGCTGTTCAGAAATGCACCGCACCCCTTTTATGAAAAACCTTTTTTTATAACAGCAGGGATAATTTTGTAATTTACTCATGTCTATTATTAGAATTTTAAAAATTATGGAGGTGCAGGAAGATGATATGGAGGTGCAGGAAGAAGCAGTGTCCAAGAGGGTGGTGATGATAAACATTTATTTTCATATTTTAGGAGAATTGAAGCCTCCCTAGTTGGGAGAAAAGATAACAAGTGTGGTTGTGACTAAAAGAATATTAGAGACGGGGTACGACGCAAGCAAATGGAATTCCATTCATTATGTGGAAACTATAGGAACATCTATCAACAATCAAGAGAATAATTGGTAAACCTTAACCAGACATGACAAATCAATCAAACTGAATAGATTCTTAACTTGTTTGCAAGGAGGAACGTTTTAAATCAATCAAACAGAATACGGATTTCTTAAGTGGTAAAATGTTAATGATATTATCATATAGTGCACTGCATTTAAAGCAACATGAGAACATACCCTTAATTCAAAAAGTAAGTTTGAAAACATGATTAGCTTCACAGCCACATTAGCCAGTTTAAAGTTAAAAGTAGGTCAAATGATACCAATCTATGCAAGAAGACGAATCAAATCTAATCACTATAAACCATTTTCTAGCTTATCTCACTTTTCACTGCCAATATCTGATTGAAGCCGACTGAAGTGGCACTGTAGTAATTGACTGTTCTAGAATTCCTGGATTAAGTAAACTGCGGCTATAATTTTCCCACGTGAAATCTTACTATTAACATATTCCACTCAGGCAAACTGTGGCAGTCGTTTCATCTATAATCCAACTCATTGAATCATTTCAAACATAGACCCGTAAAGTGTCTCATTGCAAAATGTAGCTACAATTAAGGCACGTCTAGTTGAAATATTGATCATAACATTTACACGATATACCATCCACTACGTCATTTTTACTTAAGAGTGCAAAATTACGAAGTATACAATGAGGAAAAAAAAAAGGATGCCTCCATAACCACCATAAAAGTTATGACTATTATTAATCACTTTGCAGAATATAAACATAAACCCAATTACCTATGAGGATCATGAAATCTTATCACTATAAGTACAATATCATATCTGACTCTCATGATATGTTCCTTATTTCAGAAAATAAAAATAAAAAGATGACCCCTATTGCAGTATCAAAGTTAGAATACATATAGCTTAGCTGAAAGGTTAATCAGAATTATCCAGCCAGCAATCTCATATTTTACAGACATACGAATTTTACTGGAGGACGAGATGCCTAAGCTTGCAATATGTCAACATAGTTGTTGAGTCTACGGGGGACCAAGAAATGGCAGAATCAAACAAAAAGTCAGGCTACATAAATCATACAAGACAATTTAGTGAACAAGCCTATCACAGTGTATGACTTCAAGCCAATCAGCACACATGCTTAAAGGCACATGCTTAAAGGCAAGCAGAGGAAAATGAACAAGTAACAGCCTTGAAGACTTATTCCAAAAGACAATATCTTGATCAGAAGTATAATGAAGAGATCATTCTCATCAATCGTAAGGCAACTAAATGACACTACATATTTCTCAAATTATGATTCCATTTCACAAAACCACATCACTCTTCAACTTAACCAGAAACTTCAGGAGCATTGAATTATACATTACTTCAAAATAACATATGAACGGTCTTTGAACACAAGCGGAACCTACATTGACCATATGAGTGGTGCATTGATTAAGTGGCCATGCATCAGATTCATTATTCTCCTATGTTAAAGAAACCATCGGATCAGGTAAACAGATATTTCAATTATGGCCAAAGAATCACTCAAAAAAATGGGAAAGAAGACAGGGGTAACAAGAAGTTTCAACAAAGAAAACAGAGATAAACAGAGTCACTAACCCCCCCTATTGTTCATTCACCATAGATAAGCAAAAAATTCCTTATACATACATGCATTCTCTATCCACAGCATAAAACCAGAACAAAGAAACTATGAAAAGCTACACATACATAATACATACATACATACATGAATTCATCTTGATCCCATTACACCACGGTCACGGAAAGCATTTTCTCAGCTTCTGGATTGCATTGTACATTTTCCTTCTGGACCCAACAGCGTTGATCCCCATATCTTTGAGATCCTCCAATGTCAACATGGGAAGCAACTCATCATCGACCTCGTGGATCTCAAACATAGGCGCATATCTACTCAGCCCTAACTCGAAAAGCCAGGACCTAACTCCGTCGCTCTTCCTCCGTTCCCGCGATTCCGATTCAACGCCATCGTTTTCAGAAACCCTAACCCTAGGATCCTCGCTCCGATCCACGTGCCAATAATCCACACCGTTCTCTTCCACCGAGTGCACCGGACTCTGATCCTGTTCGACTTCATGTTCGAAATCCCTAAAACCTTCTTCATCACCGTTCTCGTCCGCCGTTGCTCTCACAGTCCAGTTTGATCTCAACCGCTTCGCTGCTGGTCCTCCTCGCTTCGCTTTTCCCCTTCGGTTGTTGGTGTTTCCGAACTCTTCACCGCCGTTCGCGAGGTTCGAGACGGAGCGCGCCTTCGAAGTTCTGGAAGATTCCTTCGGAGTCCGCCAACTCCATGGCGGCATGCTCGGGCGCCGCGTGTGCGAGTCGTGGCCATGTAAGGCGGCGCGTTGGTCGCCGATCTCTCCGAGACGGACGCTCGGACGGCGTTGCCGCTTCGGAGCTAACGCCGGAGGGGCGGCGATCTCGATGTTCGGCTGCGATGCGGTCGCTGCAGCCGGCGGAGCCGTTTCCGCCGCGGCCTCCGGTGCAGAGGGAATTGGAGGGTCCGGCGGTGGTGGGTTGGTTTCAGGCTCTTCGGCCATTGTGGTTACAGTAGCAGTGGCGGTGTGCGCAGGATAAGGGAGATGGGGAGCTTTCTGGTGCGTTAGGGTGCAACGGTGCAGTCACCTTCTAAGTTTTTGCGCCGTTGGATGGTTCTGATATGGATTGTTGAAAAGGGCAAGCCGCTGAATTGAATATTTGAAATGGATCAGGTATGCCACCTGTGCACCTACAATAGTTAATATGGATAAATTATCCCCAAATTAATTAATTAATTTTAATTACTGATAAGAAAGTTTTAATAGGATATCACCCTTTTCTCACTTAGGAGTCAATCAAATATAAAAAATTGAACACAGCTTAATTTTATTCACTTTAAGTTTTATGTAAAATTTGAATTAAACTAAATTAATTTGGTTTAGTTTGATTTTTACTTTCAATCTATATTAAATTGTTTAATTTGAAAAAGATAGTTGAAGAAATTTATTTGTATCGATTTTCGTTGTTATTTTTATTTTTTATTTTTTTTAATTAGTTAGGCCTTGAAACCTTTAGTTCTTAAATAACTTTTTCAAAAGTTTAATTTTTCTTTCAAATCGATTAGTTTGAGAAATTATAATGATAATAATAATAATAATAATAGAGACAAAAAATCTGTAGGGCTGGTAAATGTCTACTGATAAAAATTATTAACATTATGTAAAATTTAGGATCAAAATTACTAATCTTGTAAAATATGTGAAGTATAATATTTATATATATATATATATATATATATATATTAAAATTATGAAGTTTGTAAAATATAAATATTAAGATTATAGAAAAAAAAACAAAATTTATTGGTCCAAATTATAAATTTTGTAAGATACATAAATCAAAATTTTAATTAAGATAAAGTTTTAATTTTAAAAGTATCACCTCTTTAATCAAATTTGCATTTGAATAAACAAAACACTCTGTACTGATAACTATAATGTATTATTTTCTTTATTCATTTTCGTATAAAATTTGCTTGTACTGTGTTATTTATACAATTTTTTCTTAACAATATTCACTAATTGAAGCGTGCGCGTCATTTAAAATAAAATATTCAATCATAAAATAACATATGATATATTGATTATGTAATTTTTTTTTTCTACATTGTACATATTTTTATTATATGTGTTAAGGTATATTTTTTCATTCAATAGAGTAGGTTTTTTTTTCATTAACCATAAATATTTTATAATAATGATATTATTATTTAAATTAAGTAAGTTTTTTTCATATATTGAAAAAAAGATAAAATATTATAAATAAATTTGAATATGTCAATTGTATGAGCTAAGTAGACAATGTCAATTAAAAATGTTATCAAATAATAAGATAAGAAGAAGAAGAAAAGCTAAATTTATTGGGATCCAAATAGAATAAACATTATTATATCAAATAGCATGTTTGAAAGAACATGTTTGAAGGTAACCCACCAATCTAAATTCACATAAACTTTTGAGATAAATAATATATAATAAAGTGAAGTTTATTTATAACACCTATCACGAATACAGTTGTAATTACGAAATTGTATTTACATTGACTTTCAAATTAAGAAATTGTATTTACATTAACTTTCAAATGACCTAACAAATTTTAAGCAATATTTCATGTAATTTTTTAATATCACAACATTCTTTAACACGATAGATAGTCTCCTAATATATATAATGAACACTTGTTGGAAAGAAAAAAAAAAAAACATTATAAAAAATAAGTCTACAAACTCCACAGTTACTAGTTGAAAGATTATCATGATAATCCCACCATAGTGTTCTATGTTTATAGTAGTTTTAATCTCCAAAATCAAGGTCAATGTTTAAAATTAGAACTACGAAATTGATTTTTATTCAATAATTATTGAAGAGCAGTATTTGAAACATAAAGTCCATTTGGAGACTATGTGTTAGCAAAAATCATATATTTCATGTACTAATTTATACTCACACAATGTAATTTGCATTTTATACCATTGTACCTAAGAGTGGCTAGTAAATTAAAATTCAAATATCACTTTGACAAATCTACAAGTAATGCGTATATTATGAGATCCATTTTCTAATATATACAATATTAACAAATTTTATTAAATATTGGAGCATTCCAAAAAAACATATAATAAAAGAAACACCACAAATCCAGTATATCAAATGAATTATAACGGAAATGAAAAGATAGTAAAATATTCCTATACTTGATCTATAGAAAACAATTATATCATTGGTAATAACAAAATTAAAAATATAAAATAATATTGAAGTATGCAAAATATGGTGAATGCATGAGCATTTATGAAACGATATTTAGCAGATAGAAAAAAAATTTAAGAATATATGGTTCAATCTAAGTTAGATAAATGAACAACTCAAACAATACATTAAAAGTTGGTTGAACAAACAGATCAATATGTATGATAATGAATTACTACAAAGTATAAAAATATATTACTTAATCATCTCTCTTGTATAAATAACACAAAGAGAGATGAAAGATCATTGTATAAATAAGATATGAAGAGATAATTACTAAAAGAGTAAAACTTAATTGCAACAAATAACTAACATGAAAATGTCTTATAAAATCATTTACATGTGGATTAGACAAATGAATAAATAACTACTAAAGAGTACTAAAATAATTTTAGACAAATGGAATAACACATGGGTTAACCAATAATAGTTTTGTCTTAATCAAATATTTATTATCTATCTGAAGTTTTTTTAAATCATGCTTACAACTTTGATGTATGGTTTAGATACAACAAAATTATAATTTGAAATACAAAATTATAATTTGAAATGCAAACCAACAATTTTCAACTTGATTGGAGATTGAAATTGTGTATTTAAGATCAAACTTCAACTAACAAATAGGAGATATACAGATTTATAAAAAGATTGATGCATTTCTCAAGCTAGATCAAATTTAATTTATGTTTTTAATATGACTAATCAGTTTATATACAATTCAGATAAAAAGTTATTATGTAGAAAAAACAAGAAACTAAAAGTTAAAGTTGTAGCTAGATCAAATATAAAAATTAAATTTTAGATAAATGACTTTTAAATTTTATAAAGGCTGGTGACTCATTAATTTTCTAAAATTTAAAAATGTGGATGTTTCATATTCATACTTTAATAGATTAAAATTTGAGAAAGATAATATAATTATTCAAATATGAGTTTTAAATTCATAATTAATAAAATAAATGGATCAACTTAAAACACGAGTGAAAAAGTGGTTGTATATAAATTTAAATTTATGAAAAAATAGACTTAATTACACATGAAAATAGTAGCAAAAGATAAAAAACAAAAGTAAGTAAAAGATATATATATATATATATATATATATATATATATATATATATATATATATATAAAAAAAAAAAAAAGAGATAAAAAAAATAAAAAAAAAAAAAAAAAAAAAAAAAAAAAATATATATATATATATATATATATATATATATATATATATATATATATATACATGAAAAATAAAAAGAGATAAACATAATACTAAAAGATAACGAGATAAAATAAAAAAATATGAAATAAATAATAAAAAATAAAGAAACATCGTAAAAGATAGAGGAATAAAGTAAATAACAAAAGATAAGTAGATGATATAAATAATAAAAGATAAAGAGACAAAATAACTACTAAAAGATAAAAAGATAAAATAAACAGTAAAATTTAAAAGCTTATAAACTAATTATAAATCTTCATTTCCTCTTAGTCACGCAATTGTTTTGATTCCGTAGATATTAATTAAATAAACCAAGAAAATGTATAATTAATAATTAGTTTAGTAGGTTTTGAGTCCAAGACTTGAATATAAAGTTTTTTTCAAGAAAGATAATGTGGTCAGATTCTAACTAAAACAAGAAATTACGAAAAAAGGTTAATATCTATGACCTAATAAACTAAAATTTAAATTTTATTAGGTATATATTTGTATTTAATATTCCATATATTCTAAAAAGTAATAACATTTGAACGAGGATATGTATATAAAAAAAGAGTCTTACCACAAAAAAGATATTAGAAATATGATAATGATAGTTTAGAAAAATGGGTAAAATGATTTAAGAGAAAAAGGGAAACACAGGAATAGCGTTACTCCTAATAGTAGACGTTGTACTTGGGTCATTCTCGTTCGTAAGCAACTAAACCCACGGTGTTCCTTTCGCGGATCAGTGACGTGGACGGTCTAGATTCAAAACCCCATCACACTTAGATTCTCCTTCGTATCGTATCCCTATAAAACCCTTTCTCGCTCCCTTATTTTTACCTATTCTTCCGCCTCCTCCGCGTATCATATTTTCTTTCAATTTTTTTCATATCAATTATTATTATTAACAAATTTCACTATTATTGTTACTGTTCTTTCTCTCTCTCCGTTCTTCCGAAAAAACGTGATTGCTTCATGTTTCGTCGGATCTGAAGAGAACTCTCTGCGATTCCGATCTCACGGAACAGATCTGGCACCGTGAAACTGCGTATTTAGTTTTAGCACTGTTGTTGCGCCCTAAATCTCGATAGATTTTGAAGAACACAAATTGAAACCCTAATTTAATCACTTTGCCGTAAAACTTTTTCCGCCATTTAGATCGTGCGATTCGTGGTGGTTTGTTTGTTGTTTGTCTCTGCTGTCTATGGTTTTCGGATCGTTGTTGGATTGTGAGAAATTGGGGAAATTGGAGAAGATGGGGAAGGAGGTTGAGGATGTGGAAGAGGGTGAGATTTCGGATACTGCTTCGGTGGAAGAGATTTCGGAAGCAGATTTCAATAAGCAAGATGTTAAGGTGAATAATAACAATAAGCCCAATGGAAGTGATGCTAGGGTTTGGTCTGTTCGTGATCTTTACTCAAAGTACCCTACTATTTGCCGGGGATATGCTTCGGGTTTGTATAACCTTGCTTGGGCACAAGCCGTGCAGAACAAGCCTTTGAATGATATTTTTGTGATGGAACTGGACTCTGACGCCAATGCTAATAGTAACGGCAACAAGTCCAATCGACCGTCTTCTGTTTCTGTGAATCCTAAGGAGGTGGTGGTTGTGGATGTGGACAAAGAGGAAGGGGAGTTGGAGGAGGGTGAGATTGATGCCGATGCTGACTCTGAAGCAGTGGCAGAGAGTGTTGTGGCTGCTTCTGATGTTTCTGAGACTGTTTCTGATTCTGAGCAGTTTGGTGTAAAGAGGGGTGTTTCTGATTCTGAGCAGCTTGGTGTGAGGGATGTTCTGGAGGGTGTTACAGTTGCTAATGTGGCAGAGTAAGTGGCAGTGTTCATGAGTTTTGTTCGTTTTGAGTGAATTGTTGACATTGGAGATACATTGCAAGCTCGTGAAATTAAATTGACTGTGATTTATTATTGTAGGTCATTTGCTCAAACTTCCAGCAGGCTGCTGAATACCCTTCCAGAGGTGTTCTCTAGACCTGCTGATTCTGAGAAGGACGATCTCATTCGATTGTCGTTTAATGCAATAGAAGTGGTTTATTCTGTAAGACCTTCAATATTTGCTGCTTTTGTTGATATCATTCCTTTTTGCTAGTTTTATCTTGATTGTTTTATGATTTATTGTAGGTGTTTCGCTCTATGGACTCTTCGGATAAGGAACGGAACAAGGATAGCGTTTTAAGGTTTTCTCAAAATACAAGTTGTTAGTTTGTGGTGTGAATTATTTCCAGGGTCTTCTATAACTAACTTTTGTTTCCTGGCTACAATTTTCATGTCAGGTTGCTTTCTTATGCGAAGGATCAACAACAGTCTCAATTATTTTCTCCAGAGCATATAAAAGAGGTGACGTTTAGTGAAAGTGAATTTAGGAAATTTTTTCAGTATCTTTGTCATAATTCTCAATTTGAAAATTCAAATATGGGATATAATCTGAAATGTGGTTGTTCCTTACATCAGATCCAGGGCATGATGAGTGTAATTGATTCTGTTGGTGCTTTAGGAAGTAACGAGGCTATTTACATGGAGACAGAATTGCAGTCGCCTGAGATAAAGTCTCAGGAAAATTCAGCTCTAGAATTGCATACCCATGGTATAAAGATTCAGGAAAATCAAGCAGTAGAAGCCACTGAATTGATTTCTTCTATTAAGCCTTTGCATAGTGACATAATTGGGGCATCAGGGGCTTTAAAATTTGGACAAAATAGTATTAATGGTAGAGGGGTTCTGCTCCCTCTTCTAGACCTTCACAAGGATCATGACGCAGACAGTTTACCATCACCAACCCGGGAGGCACCTTCCTGCTTCCCTGTGAATAAATTACTTTCTGTTGGAGAGGCCATGGTTAAATCTGGTCCAGCAGCTGCTAAGATGCAGCCTGGGAAGATAGAAGTTGACAGTGAAGGTTCTAAATTTCATCTGTATGAAACTGATGCTTTGAAAGCTGTTTCCACATATCAACAGAAGTTTGGTCGAAGTTCCCTTTTTACAAATGATAAACTTCCAAGTCCAACTCCTTCGGGTGACTGTGATAATATGGTTGTTGATACAAACGAGGAAGTCTCTAGTGCATCTACCGGTGGTTTTTTAACAAGCACTAAGCCAGCCCATTTAGATCAGCCACCTGTTTCTGCTACTTCCATGGATAAGTCCAGACTGCTTGGATTGATTAGTTCTAGAGTTGATGCAGCAGGTCCAGGGTCTATCCCGGTGAAAAGCTCGGCAAAAAGTAGAGATCCTAGGCGTCGGCTCATTAATTCTGAAGCAAGTGCTGTGGATAACCAATTCACGGTGATACATAATAGGCCTAAAGTGGAATATGCTGGATCAACAATCTCAAGGAAACAAAAGGCCGCTGAGGATCCTTCTTTTGATGGAACTGTATCAAAAAGACTAAAAAGTTCATTGGAAAATATTGAGCATAATACGAGTGAAGTAAGAACTATTGCTGGAAGTGGAGGTTGGTTGGAAGATATTACTGGGCCAGGTACTCAGTTGATAGAGAAGAATCATTTAATGGACAAATTTGCACCTGAACCAAAAAAGACTTTGAATACTGTCAGTAGCTCTTGTTCTGGTTCTGTTAATTTCAATGCAACAAGCATTAGAAATGAGCAGGCATCAATTACAAGTAGTAATGTGGCATCTTCCTTGCCTGCTCTATTGAAAGATATAGCTGTAAATCCTACCATGTTACTAGGCTTACTTATGGAGCAACAAAGATTAGCAGAAGCCAAGAATAAATCTGCGGATTCTGCTACAAATATGCTGCATCCAACAAGCTCAAATTCGGCAGCGGGAACAGACTCCACTGCGAGTATTGTTTCATCAATGGCCACTGGTCTTCAAACTTCTGTTGTAATGCTTCCAGTTTCATCACAATCAACTTCTACGGTAAAATGCTTTAGTGAGATTGTTTGTCTTGTCAATTTTTGAATATTTACTTCTGGCTGTGGTGTTATTATCCAATTATATATTTATTTCTTCGTACTGCCCCTAAAGATTAAATTGAACTTTTTACCATCGTGATCCTTGATTATGGATGAGCTTTAGACTAAAGAATTGATTTGAGAATTTGAAAGTGAATTAAGTATCATAAAATCCCCTTCAAGCTCGTTCTAGTTTACATTTTTTTCATGCGGTTGACTGAATCAGGCACAAAGCCTACAGGATGATTATTCAGGAAAGATTCGCATGAAACCCCGTGATCCAAGGCGCATTCTCCACACTAATAACTCTGTTCAAAAGAGTGGGAACATGATGAATGAGCTACACAAAGCCATTGTATCCCCTGTGTCTAACAACCAGGTAACTGGGGACAATATCAATGCCCAGAAGCTGGAGGGTAGGGTGGACACTAAATTAGTACCTACTCAATCAGGTGCAGCACCTGATATTACTCGGCAGTTCACCAGGAATCTGAAAAACGTTGCTGATATTATGTCTGTTTCCCAAGAATCACCTACTCACTCTCCTGCAGCTCAAGGTTTTTCTTCTGCATCTGTCCCCCTTAATGTAGATAGAGGGGAGCAGAAATCTGTCGTTTCAAACTCTCAGAACTTGCAAGCTGGCACAGGATCAGCTCATGAAACAGGTGCACCAGGTATCTCTCGATCCCAGAGTACATGGGGAGATGTTGAGCATCTTTTTGAAGGTTATGACGAGCAGCAGAAGGCTGCCATTCAGAGAGAGAGGGCAAGGAGGATCGAAGAACAGAATAAAATGTTTGCCGCTCGGAAATTGTGTCTTGTATTGGACCTAGATCACACACTACTTAATTCTGCCAAGGTAATTTACATGAAGTTAGTTCCTTTGGATTAAAGTTTGTGGTATTGCATGCTAACATTTTCTCAGTTTGTGGAAGTCGAACCTATGCATGAGGAAATATTGAGAAAAAAAGAAGAACTGGACCGTGAGAAGCCTCACAGACATCTATTTCGCTTTCCTCATATGGGAATGTGGACTAAACTCAGACCTGGAGTCTGGAACTTCTTGGAGAAGGTAACATGAATTCTATTATTTACATTAGGCATGCCGTATTACGAGGGCTTCTTTTTGAATTAAAAGGTTCACATCTTTCCCAAATGCTTTATAGGCTAGTAAGCTCTATGAGCTACATCTTTACACTATGGGAAACAAACTATATGCAACAGAAATGGCAAAGGTACTTGATCCAAAGGGAGTTCTTTTTGCTGGAAGAGTTATTTCTAGAGGTGATGATACTGATTCTGTTGATGGTGAGGAGAGGACTACCCCCAAAAGCAAAGATTTGGAAGGCGTTTTGGGTATGGAATCAGCAGTTGTAATCATAGATGATTCTGTGAGGGTCTGGCCTCATAACAAACTGAACTTGATAGTGGTGGAAAGGTCTGTCTAACATGGGTTTTAAACATATGCAATTCTCGTTTGGTTTTGTATATTGGGCCAGTACATCGTGCCTATATTAATTTTTAAGATATTGTAGGTATACGTACTTTCCCTGTAGTAGACGTCAGTTTGGATTGCCTGGTCCTTCCCTTCTTGAGATTGATCACGATGAGAGACCTGAAGCTGGAACTCTGGCTTCCTCTTTGGCAGTGAGTTTTTAATAATTTTTTTCTCTTAATTTGGGATGGTTGTTATTCCAGTTGATAATTTCTTCCTTCCCTCATTAGGTTATTGAGAAAATACATCAAATCTTTTTTGCTTCTCAATCCTTAGAAGAAGTTGACGTCAGAAATATACTAGCGTCAGAGCAGAGAAAAATCTTAGCTGGTTGTCGTATAGTATTTAGTAGGGTGTTTCCTGTTAGTGATGCAAATCCTCACCATCACCCATTGTGGCAAACAGCTGAACAGTTTGGTGCTGTTTGCACCAACCAGCTTGATGAACAAGTTACTCATGTAGTTGCGAATTCCCCGGGGACTGATAAGGTATAGTTTTTTGTCCTAACTCTCAGTCCGTTATGGTAGTGTGTGTCTCTACAAGCATGAGCATGCATGTTTTGTTTATTTGTTGTATTAAGCTTTTCAACAAAATTAGATTCTGCAATATAGTTCTTCATAATATCAGAATAACCCTTGATGGGATAAAAGGGCATCCTATCGAGGAAATTGAGTGCAAATGAAATTATTTGTGGTTTAATTTGCTCAATACGTGGCAACTTAAACTCTTAAAAGTTCATGCCATGTTTACAGACAATTGATGAAAGACCATTTTACTTATGTCAGTTAGAAGGCACCCGTTTTCTCTTTTCTTTCTGCTGCTACTCCTATTTCTTTGCTTCACTCCTAATTCTTGTGCATTAAATTTGAAGCCTGACAAGTGCTACTTTATTTTTTTTTCCCTTTTTAATTGAGCAGGTGAATTGGGCTCTTTCCACTGGAAAATTTGTTGTCCATCCTGGCTGGTGAGTATGTCAGAATTTACATTTATGCTAGTCCTTCTGTCCTTTTTCGTTCTTGAATTTGACATGTGCTGCTTCTTTCCCTTCCCTTGTAAAAAAAACAGGGTGGAAGCATCAGCATTGCTATATAGGAGGGCGAATGAGCAAGATTTTGCCATTAAACCATAAAAAAGAAACCGACCTAATCCTCTTTCATTAACTAAAAATGTGATAACATAAATCAAGAATCACATTGATTTTGGGGGTGAAACCGTTAGATCAGAACTGGCCAGCAGAGATAGTTTTAATTCATGATGACTGTGTCCAAGGAGATGGTGGTTGGCGAGTGTATGTAATTTTACTAAGATGACTGGCCAGTTGTTGAGGAGTTGAATGGAGGACAGTGTGTATATGGCCCTGTGATTCATGGGACATAAGTGATTGGTGCCAGAATTGGTTGACTGGCTTAGGGACTAGGTGAGTGATATTTTGTGGGGTGGCCTTTGTGAGTAGTTCCACCAGAAAATTTTGCCTGAGATGGTATTGAGTGTGAAATTTATTTGTTGCTGACAAAAAGATAGTTAAATACCTCAGTCTTAAGAGAGTTAAATGTGGAGGAACTGAGCCTGGGGTAGGGAGGTATAAGGAGTTGAGTCGGGTGTTTTGGAAATGGATTCATGGCCGAGCAAAAAGGGAATTTCTGATAACTGAATTTGTATATCAATGCGTCACTGTAAAAGCATTTGAAGGGATTAAAGTAAATCACACCATTCACTACTCCTCCCCCAAAACAAGAAAAGCTTTGCAGGGAGGGGGAAACGGGTAGAAAAGGAAAGGAAGCATTTATAAGTCTAACCATGAATTTTAGTCTAAAGCTATTGGTTGCTATTGCCTTCAATTTATGCGGATTGCGTTGCTTTACAACAACCCCCAATTGAAAAAATCTTGAAAATTTTGTTCAAATGGCATTCTAATTCAAGATTTCATTTAAAGCCCTTGGGGCCAAAATAGTAAAAGAATAAAATTCGTTATCTGTATATATAATAACCCTAATAATAAAGATACGGATTCTTGTGCAGTACTGAAAAAAGGACCACACAAACTGTACCCTCTTGTAAGAGTCATGTTGTCGTGCCTGTTCATTTTTGGCAACATTATTGATCCCTTGTTTGCCCTCTCCGTAGCACCTCTCATTAAAACTCGTTGTTTCCCAGTAAATTAAGTATTTATAACTTTATTCTAATGATAAAATGTTTTTATATTAAGGCTGTAGTGATGTTTTACATTTTTTTCTCATTCTTTTATACAATCTTAAAAAATCATATAACAGCACCCTAGTGTTTAAAGGTGTGTTATATTTTTACGCAATTAACATAATAATAAATGGGTCCTTTATAGGACCACACTTCTAAGAAAACCACTCTATTTTCTAACACATTTTAAAATTTTAAGAAGTAATAGGAAGAGAAGAAAATAAAGTATTTTTTTATAAATTGAATTAATCATGCATAAGTTTTTTTTTGATAAATTAGTATGACAACAATATAGAGATTTTTATTTTATCTTGTAAGCATTTCTGGAAAAAAAATTCCAAAAGTAAATTATACTTCAGTTCCTTTGATGCTATAAATTACCACTTGAAAATGTAAAATGATCCAGTCAGTTTGGCATTATTTTGATCAACTATATATCATGAAATATTTCAAGATACTAAACATATCGTATTTCATCAGCCAAATCTCATCTAAAGAAGTTAATTGGCACATGGACATATAGATATAGTATCAGTGAATAACAAGCTGGTGTTAGGAGTTTGTGTGGATTGGTAGGTTCTTTCCATGTAAGTTTTTGCTGCCTTGAATTTGAGAGTTAGATTTGGACTGGATTGAAGTGGATGGTAGATGAGACGAAATTGGGACTCTGTACATAGCCTACATATTTCAGATTGTTTTTCAAGTTCAGACTTTGTACAAACCCAACAATGTTACGTTCACAGAAGAACCAATTGTCTAATTGGCAGTAGGGAGATGGGTTAGATGGGTTAGATGGGCGAGTATATAATAAACATAATAAAAATATACCAATAATCATAATAAAACAACACTTGACATGGTAAAAAAAAATGCATACACATGTAAATTGAATTACGTTTCAATTAGTTGTTAATTTTAATTAGGGTTCATTAGTAAGTTTTTTTTTTAAAGTACAATTTATAGTGAGGAGGAAAAAAAAGGAAGGGAAGAGGCTAAATATTTTTAAGATCAAAGAAAATATAACAAATACAGTATTAAACATTAATAAATAATAAATAATTTATATTGTACAAAAGCAAATGATATGTAGGTTGGTCCAGTGACTTATACTTAAGGTTAAATATAGTGAACCAACTGGATTTGTTTTTAGATGAACTAATATAATGCCTAATTATTATCAGATTAGTCTGTAAGTAAATTGTAAGTTACCGAGGGAATGATTTAGACCCAAACTTGAACTATTTTTACGGGAAGTGGGTTGGGTCCAAAAGATATCTTAAATTCCATTAAACTTGATTTCAATGGAATATATATTATTCTCTTAATTACTTAAAATATGAAGTATTAAATGTAAAAAAGTGAATTCTAGTTTTTACAATTTTGAATAACTTACAATTAAGAAAGTCATTAAATAAATCATTTCTCAGTGAAAAGAACTGCATGCTGTGGATCTAATGGCACAACTAAATACAATTATTAGGGTTTAACCTAAATCCTAAACCTTATTCATAAACAAACCATTTTTTTTAAAACAAATAATAAATATGTGGTGTTATTGTTGAGAACCAATCACTTTATGGTCCATTTATAATGAATAGAATAGAGCCTACTGTGAGTCACAATGAATAAGGAAAAATTAGCAAACATTATATTAAAGGGGATATGGACAAAAGAATAAAAATGCTCAAGCTTTTATAAATATTTTTCAAATATAATATACTCATTTCTCCTATTTCATGATGACCTCGTATAAAACCTTAAATTTAATCTCCATTAATTAGATTTATTATTAATTACACTTTTTATATCATGATTCATATTAAAAATTTGTTACAAACGATTTTAAGTGATTAGTGATATATATTATCGAAATCTACTTATTAAATAATAGATTTAACTGTTGTATCTTAGTCGACCAAGGATAATCATCATTGTCATTTCAGCATCGGTACTGAGGGATTATAACACTATACTATTCTCTCAATCTTTACTAATAATGATTAAAAAATATTTTTAGCCCCTAATAAGTGAATTTGAGATACTAAAATGGTAATTATTCAAATTTGAGGAATAAAAATGACTTTTTTTTTTTAATTTGATGGATAAATCCAAAATTTATTTTTTTGAAATTGAAAAAAAAATAAAATTAAACCTAAATAAAATGAAGTCAGAGTTGAAGTCACAGACCACACCCTTGGTGTTCTTACAAAGCCAAAAGCCTTCTACATTCATTTGTTTGTTAGAGTAGAAAGCTGCTTACTGTGAAAAAAAAAAGAGAGAGAAGGAGAAACCCTACACACACTCCCCTTCTAAAGCTGATTTTGACCTCATTCTCTTCTCTGTCTTATCCAACACAATCACGTTTTCATTCCTCTCTCTATTAATATTCTTAATTTCAATATCATATATATTAAACTGCTCATGTTTATGAATTTAATATCATCCTATTATTCCTTTCAAGACATGATCATTAACCAAGGATAATCATCATCGTCATTTCAGAAGCAAAGATCATGAAAGGCCAAGGTTTCCTCAGCGTGGATTCATGCATATGGTTCCCTTTTGTGCTCCATCATAATTATTGCACCCCTCAAATGATGATAACCCATTATGATCCAGAACTGTTCTTAATCAGTGACATATTTTATACCAGTTAATTATTTTCAACACATTCTTTCTTATTAATCTAACTTTATCATAATTCTTTATTGAATAAGTAATAAAATATATGTTTTCTTAGTTTTTACTATCTTTGTCTGTCAAAAGAAAAGTTTTTTAACTATCTTTATTTCACTATGATCGATAAAAGACTTTCTCCATTAAACACATGTTAAGAGAGATGAATCAATATGATTATGTATTTCAATATTTTGAAAATCAGCTCTTATCATTGTTTGGTTCAACAATACATTAAGTTGGAAAAAAAATGCTTGATTCAATGATAAAAAATATTTCAAAATATGTGTTACAGTATTACTTAAAGTTCATCTCATATATGCTCTAAAATGTTGGTCTTGCTGTGAAAAGTTGTTCTGGAAAGTTAGTTTAAACGGAAAGGCAAAAAGATGAAGCAGGCAGTGAGGTTGAGGAGGGTAAAAATGCATGGAAAGATGGGGTTTTGATTTAAAAAATGGTAGATGCAGAAGTGGTTGGTTAAAAAGAAAAAGATTGTCTTGAGAAGGAAGTAAGAGAAGCTTTTACCAACATGGTAAGGGGTAATCATCACTACCAACCATATTCTATTCTACTGCATCATCACTTGCATGCCACACACAAACAAAGAACCTGCAATTTCCAATCTTCCTTTTATTTTTTCTGTTATCATAAGTTTCCATCTTTTTTACAAAACTTCAGTTCTTATTTGCAAGATTATGTACGTTGGGAAGCATATAGTAAGGTATAATAAATTAGATATAGTACTATTTTATTAGTATAATCCAATTATCTATCGGTTAGAAATTCAAGCACGAGACTAAGTTAGGTTCTACATAGAAATCAAAAAACTGAGTAACACATTCAATTTTTTAAGATTTTAAATTAAGTATGACGTCAAATTTGTTTATATAAGTTTAGTTTAAATATTATTATAGAAAATTGCATATTATCATTTAACTATAATTTATTTGTAATAAATTTATTGTTCTAAATAAACTCTAATAAAAAAGCAACTTTAATTAATCACAAAGTTAACATATTATAGTTATTTATATACAGCTAAAAAATATAATGGGTTGTGAAACAAAGGACCTTCAGAAATTGGAAACAAAATCACCTCCTTATTCTCTAAAGATATATTACCTAATTTATCTTAGCATTTTTTTCTATTGTTTCCTTTGTTTTAATAGTGTATAATAGATTATACTAAGAACTTAACGTGATGTACATGTAAAATAGTTTTACATCAATTATTAATCATTATTAACCTGATTTTTAAAAAAAATAAATAAATTTATCATATGTAATAGATTGTGATTATATAAATTTTTTTTTCACTTGTTATTGCATAGTTTTTTCTTTTTGTCTTTTGTCTTGTCTCTTCTTTTATTTCACATTATTATTTTCTCTCTTTATTTTTGTATCTTTTTTTCTTTCATTTTAGTCTACCTTAAAATGGGTGAGAACATCGAATATTGGAAGCTTTATTCTTGGTTTCACATTCCTGCCACATTTCCCAACCATATAACCCATTTCTTAATTGCTTTTAGAGCTTAATTATTTAAATGTTTAATTAGAGTTTAACTAATCTTCTTGCTAATTTTATCCTTCGTTTGCCTTTTTATCATACATCTTAAAGTTCAAATGAATTACTTTTATCTTTTCATTGTGTTCAAGAAACATTTTTCTTGTTCTTTTTGCTTTCTCTGAAAACTCTGTTTTCTCTTTTGAAAGGCTTGCGTAAGAATAAGATTTATTCCTGCGTTTCTCCTGTTATGTTATTCAGGTTACTATATATAATGATTTAGATTTTACCTTCAAGATTCCACAGAATCTTCATTCATAACTTTTCCAAACAAAGTAACCTAATTCGAAGAGAGAGTAATATATTCTCACTCTTTTTACAGCAAAATCTAGTCTTTATTTTAACTTTTCTGTACTAAAAATGTTTACTAAAAAAGAAAAAGATATGAAGAAAATGAAGAACAGTAAGAGATCAACCACGAAGAGATTTAGAGGCTCTTGGACAGAGAGGGACTCATTATCTTTTATATAAATATTTTATTTCTTTTTCATTAGCTTTGCTGTGAAGATGTTTATTTTTTAAAGAAAATAATGAATAATATTTATCTTTTTAAAAATTTTAATTATTTAATGTTATTATTTTAAATATTTAATACTTTTTTTAATATACTTACTTGCTGAAATTTGTAAGAAAATTACAATTTAACTATGTCTTGAAACATAATCCATTGTGTCATGCTTCAAACATGAGTAATATTGATTTTTTTTTATAACCAATGATATTGTTTCCTAAAATCTAATTTTTTTAATTTTTTTTTTTTTTATGAAAAATCATGTATGCTGTTATTAATTCTCATATATTCTAATGAGGGTTTTTAGTTCAAGTTCAGAAATTCAAAATTATCTGTTAAAACTTAATAATACAATATCAAAAAAATATTTAAAATTGTTACTAACATAAAAGTAAAAGTTAACAATATAGTATTTATTATTTTAGTTTTAAGTAAGGAAAATTACTCTATAACACTTATCACTTAAGGAAATCAGACTAAGTATCAAAATCTAATCAAACTTATTTTGACCCTACATTAATCACAGTTTATTTGTTATAGATAATGTAAGAAGAAGAAAAAGCAAACAGTGGGTTCAGCTTTAATATGAAACAATGTGACTTTTCATTCTCAGTTGTTACTTCTGTTTCTTTGATAGACAGTTCAGACAAAACCAAACCTTACACATTCTGCAGCTACCAGACTCAGATTCAGATCATATCAGATGCTATATATATATATATATCTATATATGCATTCTCATATATTTTCAATCTATCTAATGTAGTACTGTGTCACTTTTCCCTCCAAACAAAAGATACCATTTTTCTAAAAAAATAAGCAGAACAAAAAACAAATTTAATAATTTTCTTATAATTAATTTATCATAAAGTCTTGAAAATGCATGTCTCTAGTCCCCACCCACTTCAAGAAAGAGACATTGTAGCGGAGAATGGCGGAGGTCAATGATGAAGATCCATGACATCATTTCATTTAATCATCAAAAAAATAAATTTTGATGAAGGAAAGGTGTTTGAAAAAATGCAAAAGTGAAAGCGGATAAATAAATAGTGAGCGATAGTAATAAAACAACTCAAATTGTCACGCACGTGCATTTACACAGTGATCCAAATGGCCACACCCCATTTCACTCCACACTTCACTGTACTTTTACTCCCTCGCCAATTTCCAACCCCAAAAAGAAAAACGTTCCCACTTTTTATATACAATGTAGCACCACTTCCAACAATAACAACTAGCTGCTAAGCTTTTTGTGTTGTGCAACTGAGAGTGAAAGTAAGGAAGCAGAAGCCAAGTCATGTGTTCTCTTCTTTGGAGTTCCATCGCTTTGTGTGTAGCAGTCCAACTCCTTCAGCTTGGCATTGTGGACCCTTCAGCCTCTCATCTTAGGATCACTCACTTGCCGGGTCAACCCCAAGTTGAGTTTCAGCAGTTTTCAGGTTATGTAACTGTCGATGACAGAAACCAGCAAGCACTCTTTTTCTACTTTGCTGAAGCTGAAAAAGATGCAGCTTCCAAGCCCCTTGTTCTGTGGCTCAATGGAGGTGCTCCTCACACTTCTTGTTTCTTGTGAATAGAAGTTTTCAATCAGATAAGAATTTTTAAGTTTGGAAACTTATGCTTTGTGTTATTGTTGTTTCATGTTCGTTTGAAGGGCCTGGTTGTTCTTCTCTTGGAGTTGGTGCATTTTCAGAGAATGGACCATTTAGGCCCAAAGGAGAAGCCTTGATTAGGAATCAATTCAGCTGGAACAGAGGTACCTACCTATCATTCCTGAACCGACTTTTTCCTACACATTTGTATTTTTTTCTGTTAGTTGGGAACTTTCACTTTTAGCCTAAGTGCATAACTATGACATGCTAATTTGCATTGTGCACCTGAGTTGCAGAAGCTAATATGCTGTATTTGGAAACTCCAATTGGAGTTGGATTCTCTTACTCAACTGATACTTCTTCTTATGAGGGTGTGAATGACAAAATTACAGGCAAGTTTAATGTTCACCCTTTTATTTAACTTCAATAACTTTTTTTGTCCCCTACAAAGTAATTCTCAATGTTATTGGTTAGAATGGTAATTGGTAAAGAACCGTTAGATGCAGCATTTTCACAGGCTAAAGAAAGGGTTTACTCAAGGAAGATAAGGGTCAACTTTCTTTGTCTTCATTTTCCCCTTCTTAGTTCTCACTATCTCCCTTTTGCTTTTCTTGTTTGTTATCTTTACCTTTTGCAAAATTCTGTTTCTTTTCCTCAAAGTTTGCTTATTAACATATTGTTATTTCACAAGCTGCTATTTTACTTTACAGTTATGCCTTGTCCACTGACTAGATAATGTTGTTTTTCTTTACAAAAATGACAGATATCCTCCTTTAAAGATTGCCTTGATTTTCTGAAACTGGTTGCCTTTCTCTTTATTATAGCCAGGGATAACTTGGTGTTCTTGAAAAACTGGTTTATAAAGTTCCCAGAATATAGAAACAGAAGTTTATTCATTGTAGGAGAAAGCTATGCTGGTAACCCTTCTATCTATTATGTCTTTCGTGTATACTGAAGCAAGCAATAGTTAAATTATTCATCTATTTATACATTTTGGAATTTATCATTAGGCCATTATGTTCCTCAACTGGCTGAGCTTATGCTCCAATTCAACAAAAAGGAGAAGTTGTTCAATCTAAAAGGCATTGCTGTGAGTTATGGCACAAACTTCCAATTATTCTTCTTTTCTTATTCCTGCCACATGTCAGCTTTCTTTTATTCTTCTGGTATCTGTAAATATTTTGTGAAAACTAGAAAACATAAAGTTCAGCTAAAGATTTATCAGTTTTGCATTTTGACTAAGCAATTCAGGCATCTGAAGCTAGTTTCTTTTATTGCAGCTTGGTAATCCAGTGCTAGAATTCGCAACAGATTTCAATTCGAGAGCTGAGTTCTTCTGGTCGCATGGGTTAATTTCAGATACAACGTACAAAGTGTTCACTTCTGTTTGTAACTATTCAAGATATGTGAGGGAATACTACAATGGTGCTGTTTCTCCTGTCTGTTCAAGTGTCATGAGCCAAGTTAGTACAGAAACAAGTAGATTTGTGGACAAGTATGATGTGACCCTTGATGTTTGTTTATCTTCAGTGTTCTCACAAACCAAAGTCCTCAATCCCCAGGTGATTTTATGTTATAGCTATCTTCAATTCCATTTGTCACCAACAAACTTTTGATTTTCTATCCAACTTGGATCAAAGTACTGAGGACATGAAGATCTGGTCTTGTTTTTGTTGTCAAACAGCAAGTCACTGAAACGATAGATGTATGTGTGGAAGATGAAACAGTCAATTATCTGAACAGAAAAGATGTTCAATCAGCTTTGCATGCACGTCTTGTTGGAAATCAAAGGTGGTCTGCTTGCAGCAAGTAATCCCCCTCTCTTGCCTTCATTATTTATACATGTTTTTTTTAAGATAACATGTTCAGAAACTAATCTAGTTAAACATTAGTGTTCTGCCTTGCCACTCTTCATGAACATGTTTTCTAGTGTTACTTTATATTTTGTCTTCAAAATTTCATCTCTACCTTTCTTTCCCAACAGCTTTGTCTCTTGTTGGTGTGATATAAATCTTATGCTGTATGCTTGTCAGTGTCCTGGATTATGAGCTGCGTGACTTGGAGATACCAACAATCACTGTTGTGGGGCAGCTAGTACAGGAGGGAATACCAGTTTTGGTTTACAGGTACATGTTTGATTGGTTATGAAGTGAACTCTATTCTATATCAAATTGGAATTTGGTATGACCTTAATCATTAACTAGAGTGTGTATGATTGGCTTTGAGAGTGAATTGATAACTCTTGTTATGCAGTGGTGATCAGGATTCAGTAATCCCTCTAACTGGAAGTAGAACATTGGTACATAAATTGGCCAAAAAGCTAGGATTGAAGACCACTGTGCCATACAGGGTGTGGTTTGAGAAGCAGCAGGTGAACCTTGTTCTATTGAGTTTTGCTGGGATTGTTGATTTGATCCCATTGAATTTGAGTTCAATTAATCAGTAATTATAGTAGGTATAATCATCAGAGTAATTGATATACTAATCAACAAAGTTAGTAGGAAAAATAGGCTATACATTGGTCATGTAAAGAATTTTTCTTCTCATTAAAACTAAAGTTAAGCACATTATAATTTCTAATTAATGGACATGTAGTTTTTTTCACAAACTATATCTAGAAATTAAATTCAACTTGCTTGTTCTTACAATTTGTATCTGAAAATTTGTTGTGACTACGAAATATTTTCAGGTGGGTGGGTGGACTCAAGTTTATGGTGACATCCTTTCATTTGCCACCATCAGGGGAGCATCACATGAGGCTCCTTTTTCACAGCCTGAGAGGTCACTTGTTCTGTTCAAGTCCTTCTTAGAAGGAAGACCAATGCCACAAGAGTTTTGATAAAATGTGTTGGATTGTTGTATTGTAGTTTATTTGGTTTCACTGTTAATGAAGTGTATCATTTTGGAGTGTAGAAAATTTTGTAAAGTGTTGAAGTAAGAAGGGAATTTGTTTTATTCTTCTGCATCACTGTGTCGTATTGTTCATAAGCTGCATTATGGATTATGTTTACTTTATATTCCTTATAGTTAAATATTGAATTGCAACTGAAGATTAATTGACCTTAGTACGAATGATGACCTGCTCCAAAAAGATAATGTATTGACCTAGAATGCCTAACTTTGAGTGCACCACCTTAGAAGTGCATTTGGTGATTTGTTTCAACATTGTTGCTTCTTCCATTGTGTTATTTTGAAATATGGTTTGACTCATTAGTTTTGCATAACAAAATGACACATTATCTTTATGTCAGTGGCCTAGCTCCTACCACACATTTATACACAAATCATTTCTTACATTATCCTCGCAAAACAAGAAATCAAATTTCTTACACCCACTTTTTTTATAAATTATTATATATAATTTCATTTTATAATTATAAATTTATCATTTATACGTGAGAATAATTAGTGATAAAATATATTGGTATATTATGAATATGGGTTTTAAATTGTGTTAAAAAAAAGAAAAGAATAATAATTCATATAACTTTAATATATTTTAATGAGTAATTCTTAAAAGTAAAAGAAATATTTTATTAATTTTGTGTTTATAGATGAAATATTACAAAAGTACATGATTTTACAATCATTCGATATTATAGTATTGAAAATTAATACATAGAAAATACATTATAAGCCTCTGAGTAAATTATAATTATTTTTTAATAAAATAAAATATTAACATTAAATTATTGGTAAAAAATAAAATCAATATATATATATATATATAAATATTTTATTTATATTAAATAAAAAAATATATTGTTCAATTAAATCATGTACTTAAATCTAATTATGTTAGTTTAAAATATTTTATTTACCTAGTTATGTTAATTAAAAAAAATTCTTTTTAATGTTAAACTCACCTTAAATAAATAGATGAACTGAAAAAATGTTACAAATTTTAAAGTTAAAAATACTATAGATATATATAAGATTTAGAAATGTTAAAACATTTGACATAAATTTTCACACATATACTTTAGTTTTCTTTTTTAATATTTCCCCTTTGGTGTCAGCTTTTGTTTGAATTCATGTTAGATCTCAGTTTCTAACAGCTTTTTAAATCAAATATGAAAATTCATTCTCCCGATTCAATTGTTGCACTGTTAATACACACTACTGGAGTTTCAATTTGAAATCTAGGTTAGGGAGGAAATTTGTGTGACACACTTTCATATAAACAACTTTTAAAAAAATATTTTTTTTTGTAAACTAAATTTAACTTCGTACGAGTTAAAAATTTAAAATATTAATAGTTGGCTTTTTAAAATGATAACGCAGAAAACCCGAAAAACCAATAAAAAGTTACTTGCCTTTTTTTTTTTGGTGGATATTTGAAGCCCTTGTCTCTATCCACTTGATTTGTATGAAGTGCCACACTTCTCAGTTATACCAATGGCAATGTCACATTTGGGGTTCTCCTCTTCCCTTTTTACCTTCCACGCTAAAGAATGTTATTCCTTCCCTGTGTTTTTTCTTTATTTGTTGTAAATTTCAAACACTTGGTCTGCATAAAAACTTTCATGTTTCTATATGCAAACCAGGGTAAGAAAAGAGATGTTTTGAATGTTCACAATCCAAGTAGAACTATGAAACAGATTCTCAGCAAAATCGTTTGTGTGAACAAGTTCATGGCATGGTAGCAATGGGAATATAAAAGAAAATTGTTGTTAACATGACTAGTCATTTACAAACATAATAATATAGTATGTGACCTAAACCAACTACAACTTGCAAAATCAGGCAAAAGAATATAGAAAGAGAAAGCAGATGATTAGAAACCACACCATGAAAACCAAGATCAAGCAAAACAATCAATTACACCAGAATCATGGCCAGCCACATACCCCTATCATCTTATTACAGAAATGGGGTAAGAGAACAAGAAAAAAAAATCTCTAGAAACACAAGAATCAAGGTTTGGTTCAAAAACTGTGCAGTTGCGTTAGCATGTGAACAAGCTCATCACTAGAAGGCCTATCTGCAGGCATATCAGAGAGGCATGCAGCAGCAATCCTAACAGCCATTAGCATCTCATCTTCCTCTCCTTCTTCCCCTAACATGCTCTTATCAAGGGCATCCCTTGCCTCACCAGCTTGCTGCAAGTGTCTCAGCCAACATCCCAAACTTCCCCCACTGGCTGCTTCTCCAAAGAATGGATCTGTAGGGTCCTTACCCGTTAACAAAACACCTAGTATCATGCCAAAACTGAAGATGTCACTTTTGTCAGTGTACCTGCTGAAATTGCAAACAAAACACCTTTCAATCAGAATATGAATACCATGAAGTTCATAAACATTTTATTGGGAATTTCATGTCCATATATATGCAATGCATCAAGCAAGTAACCTCTTTGAGTGTTATTACTTATTGCTATTGATGTTGATGCATCCAGAGGCATATCTACCAATGAAAGAAACTATAAATAAATGAAGTTAAAATGGGCACAAACCTCTGTCAAGTGATATTATAATTACAACATGACTCAAAGGGAAAAAAACTAAGTTCAAAACAGCAGTGAGTGAGCATGACTCAAACCGATTGATTAGTCTTACCTGCAATTGTGGAAACATTCAGGAGGGGTGTAGAGAGAAGTTCCTCTATCCAAGTTGGGTAGAAGTTTGGCCAAGCCATAGTCTGCTAATCTGGGTTCAAAATCACCATCCAACATCACATTTGTTGGCTTCAAGTTGTAGTGCAGAATCTGAGGCGCACAAGTGAAGTGAAGATACTGAAGACCCTTCACTACACCAACAGCAATCCTGAGCCTAACTTCCCAACCAAAGGGCAACTCATTCTCCCACACTCTATTCATCACATCAGCAAGACTCCCAGTGGACATATAGTCATAAACCAAAGAGAAACCATCAGGCTCACGAACATAGGCCCTCAAACTCATCAAGTTCCTGTGTCTCAAGCTTGCAAGAAGCTCTAGCTCAGTTTGTATCTGCCTCTTCACTGAATTTTTCTTAGCCTCCGGAGAGTTGCTCTCAAAGGGTGTTAGCCTTTTCACTGCAATAGTGAGTCCATTGTCAAGCACAGTTTTGTAGTATTTCCCATTAGGACTCGAACCAAGCAAGTGGTTTTCCTTGGCCAAAGCTAATTGGAGTGTCTTGGGGGCTATTTTGGGGGAGAATATCACAGGCCCCTTGAGGATTGGTGTGCGGTTCAGGTACTTCACCACACAACGTACCACAAGTGCAAAGAGAACAGAACAAACTAGTCCAGTTACTGCTCCTAACACCAAGCTCAAAACTATCTTCTTGGGGTCATCCTTGTATCCCGATGATGAAGGTGGTGATGTCCTAGAAGGTGAAGGAGGCTCAGAAGAAACATGTTTACTCAACCTTCCTTGACATTGCACAGTGTTGTGGTGCAAGCTGAAGAGGAAGAGAATAAGAAGTGGCTGGAGTGCCAACAATTCCCTGGCAAGAGAAGAAGCGATGTGCCTTTTCCTAAACATCAAAGCACAAGAAACAAACAAAGCCACAACCAGAAACCAATCTCGGAAGCTCCAAAATGAGGCATGAATCACTCACATGCCCAAACCCCCCATCACCTCAACACTTGGAAACAAGACCAAAAACAACTTTTTATACTTGATGCTAAAATGGGCTAAATAAAGTTCAAGCACGCGGACAAGAATAAGCATAAGCATAAGCATCTTTCTCAACCTTTTCAACCCAAAATCTTCACAAGAAAGCCTTCACAGAAAAGCAGCAAGCAGACATGTTGTCACCACCACCGAATAGTTTACATTTTACCACCGAATCCCATCCTTTTCCTCCTCTCACCACTCATAAATTTTCTACCTTCACAGAATCAGAACAAGAATTTGAACCTCCCAAAGAAAAACCAAAAACAAACCAAAACCCCACTGTTCCTAGGTGCCAGCAGGGACTAACAAACCCAACTAAAAGCAAACTAGTCCCAGAAACAAGTTTCCATCTTTTTCCTTGGAAACCAAACAGAAAGTCAAAAAGTTGAACAGAAATTGAATGGGCATGAGCATGTGGTAGTAACCAAACTTGAACCACAATAACTGCAACTAGAACAGACACAACCAAATGCTCTTCAGAAACTCCAATGTCATTGGATTTAGGTGTTTAAACACATACCCCCACAGTGACAGAGTCACGCACACAGCATGTAGAGTGCTTCAGTGATTGTCTCTTGTTTCTCTCTCTACACACACTCTCTCTCTCTCTCTGAAGACAACAAAGAACCATACCTCTGCGACAAAAAACTGGTTCCCGCCTTTGTGAGGAGCCAGCACACAGGACACAGTACCATGTGGGGCCCAGTTTGGTCCGAAAGCGAAACATCGAAATCCGTGAGAGGGGCAATGTACAGTTGTCCTGGACCGTCGATCTCATCAGAATGCATGTGAGCCGTTGATCTAAGGTGCATGGGAATTTGTGATATGCTATGAGTGAGTGGTTAACAACTTTAGCTATGTGTTATGTTTGGTGTGTGTCATTAGTAAAGTTATCTCTTTTTTGATCAAATAATTGCCTTTAATTACTTACGTTTCAATTACTATATATATTTATATATACATATTGTATGCTTTTCCTTTTCCTTCTTTATATCTTGTCATTTCTTTCTTTTCTCTGTTATTGGTGGAAGCTGCTAGGATTAGGAATGACTTTAACCACATTTTTACTTCAAAGTCCTCTTCTGGAATAGGAATAAGGTTATCTTTGGATTAAAATTAAGAAAATACTCTTGTATTTTAATGTAGAAGTTGGAAAGAATCTAGTTCTGGACTTAGTTGCTTTTACCGTGATATACATGTTATTATAAAATATATAACTGAGATAATAATATAACTATATTTGATGGTTTAGAAATTATAATTAATTATTTCATGTTGTAAAAACAGACATATAATTTGGTACAATGAATCCCATTTAATTAATGTAATTAGATTTTATAAACAGTTTAGATTGCTAAATTCAGAAATTAGGTGGAACTATCATTTTCAAGAAAATAGTAGAGTGGCTCACAGTCATAGTGATTGAATGGGAAAATTTTGGCTGTTAATAAACTATTTATACAAGGCATTGTATTATGGTTTGACCCATTAGTTATAAATTCATACAAAAAAAAAAGGGTGGTGCTAGGGAATAGAATTTTGTGAAGATGACCTTCACTTTTTGAATTAATTTAAAAAAACTATTAGTTAATCAAACTTGCGTACCAAAATGTCCAGCTTAAAACACACGCTAAACCCTTTGAAAGGTTTCTCCAGTGTTTGATTTTTCAGTTCAGATAAAAAAAGATTACTCATAGAGAAAAAGTTGAGGTAGAATCAATCAAACTTTTCTTTAAGTGAAAATCAATTTAAACAGTATTTAAGACCAAATTAGTGTTGATATTTTTCCTCAAGTGAATCAAATTAGCATTAATTTATATAACTAAAAAACAGAATTAGTGTTAATATTTTTCAAAAACTTTTTTTTTAACAATAAAGACCAAGTTAATATCTCTTTTGTATATTTGAAAGATTAAGGTAGTTTTCCTCTAAACTGTGGTCTGGTCATGAGTCATAACCCAGTTGAAGAGGGTCCACTTCAGGTGTTTGTTAGACTGTCACTAATATCAATAATTATGTTAAGGTCACCCGTGACAAAAGTTTTGAGTTTTTAGTTCGGAGCCGTGTTAAAACACAACATCAGTGTTGCCATAACCTACCAGATTCAGGTATTTATGTCCAAAATGGTATTTATGTCCAAAATACATGTCTCTGAGTGAAGTTTTTCTTTACAGGCTTACGAAATATATAAACTTCGCTTTTCAGATGAAGTATTTGTTCAGCAACGGTAATTCTTCATTGTTAGGTACGGAAAATAGAGTGCATATTTTTACACAATTCTCCAATTTTGAAAATGGGGTGAAATGGACCACTTCACCTTTTGATTCAATTGACCAAAAATTTCCCATGCATTCAAACATGGTGTCCCACTCCGTCTTTTCAAGACAGAAACTTTATTAAATTACAATGATTTTAGGTTTTTTAGGGGTAGGGGGGACACTCTAAAATAGCAGGTGATTGATAGTTTTCTTTATCTTTTTGCCTTTGACAATACATATATATACTTTTAACTATATAAATACATTGGAATATTAGATAGCTAGGGACAGGACATCATGGGTACATGTCCCACCAAGTAATCCCAAAAATACAAAAATGTGAATTACATCCACAACACCTTCACAAAAACCAATGTACACAACATACACAAATCCCTAGCCTGGTGTGCATCGCAGCTTCACCTCAAAAGTAAACAAAATTACACAAACATCATATTACAAAGTGCTGGCTGGGAGCTACCAGTGCAGCATAACTCTTCAACTTAGACCAATGTGGCCATTTTACATTACAGATCTTAGCACTATTTTTGCACAAGATGACTAAGGGGCAGGCATTTCAACCTACCTCTCTCCCTTAATCTTTCACACTAGGGACTTTTTACTTAAAAAAAAACCCAGCTTTTCAATTTATGAAATACAAATTTACATAATCCAATCTTCCATATTTTATATATGTAATAAACTCCGAGATATTTTTTCCTATCACTCTCATCCATTAGAGTCATTTAATGGAGCATGGACTTCTCTTTCACCAGCATTTGACTCTGCAGCAAGTTCAATTGGGGTTCTTCCCTGCTCATCCACAGCTCGAGGATCCGCTCCCCTGCATTTTTAAACATTTCAATATCATCCAATGAGCCAAAACTATAATGAAAGTATGAAACTCTAAGTGAATTAGCAAATAGCTTACTAGTAACTGGACTGCTCATTTAAATGACAATATCAAAGTTAAAGCTCGCTAGATAAATTATTGAAAGAACCAGATAAATCATCATATATGTTGTCGCATCAGACTCACCTAGAAAGCAATAATCTTGCAAATGCAGATCTGCCTTTGAGAATACAGCGATGTAGTGGCGTTTGACCTCTTGAATCAGTTGCATTAACATTTGCACCATACTGTAGGAGGAGCTCCACCATGCCAATATCCGCAGTTTCACATGCAAGGTGAAGTAGGGTGCACCCATCTAGATTGTCCATGACCTGGCCTTCTTTACTAGAGGACCAATCTAATGTGTTACCCGCCAAAGTAGAGCTGTGATCATGGCTAGTATGCTCTTGTAATAGCATTACTTTTGCAAGGGTTAGGGAGCTGTTGCACATTTGCTCATAAGCAACATTAACATCAACGTCAGAATTAACAATGTATCGATATACAGCTTTTTTGTCATTAGCATGAACAGCCTCCCAGATTTGTTGTGCCACCGAGAGACGGTTATCCTTTGGCTTGCGAACAAAAAGCTTCTCTGCATACTGCCATGAAAACAGAAATGGTTCAGGGAGTAAGAAATACCGCAAGTAGCATAAAAGGAAAAATATTATAAAAATAAATACATAGTACGGTTAGCGTACTAAATAAGTACGGTTTGGCTTAGAGTCCAAAATGCAAACAAAAAGTAATCATCAAGCAAATCCATGTCAAATTCAGGGCACCACCCCCTTGCCCTTTCCAATCGTTTTAAAAGCTAATTAAATTTTTTTAAGAAACTATTAGTCTCAACAAAATTTTAATAAAAAATGAAAGTACTCTAACGAGTACTCTGACAAGAAACATCGATATTTAGTTAGATAATTGTGTTCGATCCACGTATTATCATAAAATGAAATCATTCCGATAAGTGGTATTGCACCAGCACAAACTCAGGTTTAATGGGAGCATCTACTTTGAAACATTTGTTTTCTACAGAATCCCATGCATAACATCACTGGCAACGGGAGAACAACATCACATGATACAACTATAAGCCGTAGATATTTGGAATATATTATGGCACATAAAGGCGATATTCTGTAGCTAATACCATAGCTATGGAGAGAGGGAATTGAAAAAATGAAACATTAAATTTTGTTTTGTTATGAACCAATTACTCCCAAAGCTTAAGCTGATAGGTAAAAAGAAAAACCACATGAATGCTTTCTATAATACCCCTCATGCAAAGGCATTTGGGCTTGAAGTGTACACAATACCCATACTCGCCTACCTTGTGCTAAACTTAACTTTTTTTATTAGAACCAAGGAGCGTTAAGGACTGAACCATAGATCACTCGATCGTAAGCTCCTATACCACGTCATGAATTAACTACCCCAAAAGCTTAAGCTATTAAGCTAAAACACAAGGTTTTAAAATTACCTCTAAAATCTCAATATTAAAATTACTTTTCCATTACCTGTACTTGTTTCCACTACTAACTTCTAATGCAACTAATAAAGAGTATGTTTTCATAAATAATTCTAACTTATGAGCTGTCAGCACAGTGACAATTTAGTCTCCAAGTTTCTGCCACTAGTTTTGTCTCAAGTGATATATCCAATTCGCATTGAGTGCTGATAAATCGCTTATATATAACAGAAGCACAGACCATTAGACATGCGATGCCTAGGAATTCTACCTGCGAGTCCTACTTTTTTTTATCCTTCAGCTCAGCTTCCACAGTCTAAACTATAATCTGGTCTGTTTGCGACAACTGACAACACTAAAATAATCCAAAACCAACAAAACCTTTGTCTTTCTTTCTCATTTTCCCTAAAGCTCACCCTTTCGCAGGTTTTTCCGAACAAAACCAGAACAACTTTTTCAGTCAGCAAGAGTTAAGAGTGTTCAAGCAGAATATAGACATACTGTTATAGATATTATAAAAAATATTCGGTTTCCTTATTTATTCCTTATTATTGGTAATTAGCATAATCAGGGAAGATTGAATTCCATGATTCTAGAGATTGAATCCCACGATTTTAGGAATGCATTTATTGGTGTAACTGTATAAATAGCAACCTTGTACATTGAGATCATTATCACAAATGTTGAGATTACTCCTCTTTTCAAGTCATACCTTTGCATGGATGAACTTTTCCTTCACTGATAGAGAATCAGATTGACAAGGTTTGGGGAAGAAGAACATCAGTGGTTTATCAGACTTGCTCAAGCTTCACAATAATAGAAGAGAATATCAGCAATACTTGGTCAAACAACAATAGTAGTAATAATAATGGCTTTAATGAAAGGATGTAATAATGGGGATTCTTTACCCTGTAGGGACAAGATCAACCTGAATGGCACTTCTTGATTGTAATAATTCCTCCCAGACTGAATTGGCAAAAGTATTCCCAAGAGACTGAAATAAACTTATGACAGAAGGTTCCCACACTTTAACATCTAAAGTAAGAGACCTGACCTGTAAGGAGACAAAATGGAGCTAGATGATCAATCTAAAGCCTCATCACAAAAACAAAGTGCCAGCTAAAACCTAAATATCTAAACCAAGCACAATTATTGATTTTATATGCCATCAGAGAAGATTTTTGTCCTAAAATTACAAGTATACAAGAAACATGACCAGTCAAGGAAAGCCAATATTCCTACTTATTCAATCAAGAGTTCCCTACATTTATACAGTTCAAATGTTCAGTTTTCACAAGAGATGCTTATCTTCTCCAATATATACGAGTCACTGACCTTATGCAATGCAGTAAAAAAAATTAATTATCTGCTATTATAAGGAGCACCCAAACTTCTAAAAATTGGTCTCAATTGCAATCCTCATTATAATATTAATCTCTAAGCTACTATATAAAAAAAAGCATTCACAAGGTGGGTTGTATTTTATAAACACATCTATTATGCGTAGTATATTATAAAAGTTAGATTTCAAAGGGTTTTCTTTTATGAAAGAATTTATCAGAAGAGAAGACACATAGAGAACAGGAGAATCAAAAAAGAACAAGATACAAGTAAAATATATTATTTTACTGAGAAAAAAAATACTGAAAACTCTCCCTTTCTGTATATCCAACAAGGAATTCTGTTTGCTGATATTGGATTGCTGGGAATTGTCACCTAGGCCAACAAAGGCTCTTCAACCATAGTTATTTCATAATATAAACCGACTGTTCTAAAGTACACAATTTACATGACTTGCTTTTTCTTTAACTACACCATGCTCATTGTCTACCATCCTTACAATTATATTGGAAAGTAAAATAATGGTTTGCAGTTAAAACCTAAACAAGGATTGAAAGATTGCACTAGTAGGTCTACCTTCGATATGTGCACACCAAGGTTACGGTGCACACCAGAACACTCAATGCAAACAAGAACACCAAGATTTAGCGATGCCCAATCAGGTTCAGGAGCACCGCAATCAGCACATTTATCATTCCCACAAACTCTTCGCAGCACATCAATTGGCTTCTCACTTTTAGTGCAGGATCGCTGCTGTTGCAAACTTCTTGAGGGGCGCTCCAGATGTGCAGAAGCAAGAGCTCTATCTGCTGCACATTCTTCAACAGCAGAGTGATCAAAATCTGAACTTTCAAAAGAACTACTCTCGCTGGTAGACCTATGATGACCACTTCCCATTGGGCTAGCAGGCAACATCTGATAACAATTTTAACATTGATCAAATTAACTTATATTTTATCTGTACACGATCAACAAAAGTTCTTCGAAGTTACCCTTTCAGGAATCTGGGAACTCAGTAATGAGGCAATAACACCAGTGATTTTTTCAATCCAATCCATTTGGTCCAGCGCACTCTCTGCCTGCACTGACAAGCATAATTAAGGAATGAAACTATAAAGCCTTAATCACCATCCCTGTATGAATTAAAAGAAAAATCCAAAAATCACATCAAATAACCTGCAAAGTGTAGTTCTTTGTGGGTGAAATGATCCGGAAGCAAAACCTTAAATCTGATTGGTCAGCATCTACTTTGATTGTTGATGTAAGCAGGTTCACAGTGTGATGAGCAACAGATTTTTCATCATGTACTCCACCATGGTGATGAGAAGACAGCCATCGACTTAAAAGTCCAGAACCAAGCTCAGAACTATTCCTCTGGCCAGAATGTTGACTACTAGACCCCTATACATCATAAATAACCACAAAAATGAGGTGAAATTTGTTATAAAGAAGAAATTTTCACTTAGATTAAATCCTTCAAAAACCAATTTATTTTTTGCATTACACTTCTTACAGATGATTTGCTGCACTGCTTACGGTAGTAATATAGCATTCCCCGACTATCAAGAACAAAAAATCTCCTTTTCCAGTCACCCCTTAAGTTTGAGGAACGCTTAGAGAGATAACCTTGTCGAATCGTTTGAACCTAAAATGATTAAAAGACAAGTGTAAAAGTAAATCACTGGGAGAAAGTACTGTTAACAATTTCAATCAACAATTTCCTGGCTTAGATTCAACCTTTCCCTTTGCAGCGGATTGCATAACAGCCTCTATCATCTTATGTGAACTTCTACCAATGGCTTGTATACCATCTCCATTAGGAGACCCATTAGAACCATTTGATGCCCACCTACTCTCCCGATCAATCTGTCGTTTGTACTCTTGCATTCTTTCATTCAGGGCTGCCTGCTCATAATTGGACCTTTCTCTTGATTGCTGAGCATAAGTCAAGACCTGCAAACGACTAGCCTGGAGTGAATCAATTTTATTTTTACTGACTCAACTGTTAGCAAATTAATCACCAACAATGTACCACTCAATAAATGTTTTTACAATGACATTTACTCCCTTAGACCAAAAAATGATTGTAAAGACAACTGATTCTAAACCTGGTTGATATATGGCTCCATTTGGTGCAACAACTCGTACCCCTACAAGTGAAAAATTGAAGTTGAGCATGCTGAAACAGAATGTAGAAAAAGAACAATTTAACCAACATGTCTACCTGTTTGAAGTAACGAAGATGAGCATCCATGGTCCCACTGACTGCTTCCAAAAATTCAAATCTCTTCTTTGCTTCAACAGTTGACAAGGCAGTAACCTGGACAAAAAGACTTACAATTTATTTGTGAAAACATGTCATGGCAACAGTAATCATTTAAGTACTTCTGATCGGATAAATTTACTAACCAGATTAAACCGAGCTTGCTCAAATGTAGATCTCGCACTATGAAGCTCCTGAAACATCTCCAAACGTTTAAAGGTTAAAAGAATCACATATACCAGAATGAATCTAAGCTGATCCTACATGTAAGACGCACAAAGGCCTACCTCTTCTAGTGCAGTAGCTACATCAGTTTTTGTGCCTTTTCTTAGTGACAGAAATCTCTCCCGAGTCTGAAAGAATAGAAAATTTGGCAATCGTTTAAACATGAACCTTGATTTTGCAGCTTGTAGTGCTGCTTGCTCCAATACATGTTGCCAGGAAGTTTTCACTTATACTTTTTAAGAACAGATCTGAGCCTTTGGTCCATCTTAATAGTCAATTCAATTTGTTAAATTTATTATATCTCCACTGATTTCTTTCTACTTGAATGAATCATTATCATAGGCAGTCCACTTAGCATCCATATTTTTCAACTGAGGAGGAATATACCACATGGGAAAATAAGAAAAAACTTGTAACTGAGAATGCACCTGGTCATAAATAAGGCTAGCCTTGTCAAAGCGTTTCCGTGCTTCCTGCATTAAGAGAGGATCCCTTAGAGCAGAATCTAAATGCATAAATTGCTCTCAGAAAATAAACATCAACTATCCTCGCTATTAGGTGATATTTGGAATCGATATTAACAAAAAAAAAAACATATATATAAGTTATAAAGTTTAAAATGCTTCCCATACTCACAATCACAAAATCTTAACATGGAAAATTAAACATAAATATTTAGCTCATCTAAAATGGAAAATATTAAAGGTTGAGTGGGAAGATAAATTTAGCTCCTACATACGATCCTGCAGTTTGGTTGAAAGAACCAAATATTTGACAAACTACTCTTTTCACAAGGGCATCAAAAGAATTCCTTCTCAAACCATCAATCCATGCATGTATGATATGGACTCGCTCATTTTGAGTGATTAATGATTTTTTTGGGCAGCTCCCTGGTATGGCTTTAGGGGAGATAAGACAATTAATTCTTGCAATCTAACATTCCTAAGCATCCACGTAACTAAATAAAGAAACGAAAACCAATTACGTGCCTATTACTTCAAAGGTCTACACACTCTTATAGAAAAGCCTATCAGTTCTCACATCTGTTCCGTACATGTCTAACTTACAGGATAAACAGAAATTTTTACAATATTTACTCTTTATTAAAAAAAAAAAAAAAA
>Ga0209489_102008_pt1 | contig 41886 bp, 23 predicted proteins | sample SiratrowhiteBW_FD_187527 | JGI IMG/M metagenome (GOLD analysis project Ga0209489, IMG submission 187527) | Root nodule microbial communities of legume samples collected from California, USA - Siratro white BW (SPAdes) (version 2) | ecosystem: Host-associated > Plants > Roots > Nodule | place... | reverse complement strand
ATTTTCATTTTTTTATTATTATTTTTTAAATTACCACCTTTTCTCTTCTTTTTTTTTTCTTAGATTTTTTCTTTAATTGAAAAATTCAAATTTTTTATTTTTTTTTTTTTTTTTTAGTTTCTTTCATTGTTTGATAAGAATAGATAGAGTCACAATGATTTTCATACTCATTATTAATTATGAGAATTGATTTTCAATACTTATTATTGTTCATGAGAATTGATCCACAAGTTCTATTTTTATTTTTACTTTTTCTATGTTGTTTCTTTTTAATTCATTTACATTTCATACTTTATCAATTTTATCATTTAAGTTGTATGTCTTTTAGTTTTTCACAAAATAATTTCATTCCATTTTAATATTTATGTGTTATTGTTGAATTATATGATCTAATAATTTAAATATTCTTCTTAAATTATTCTTAGACAACCTATAGGTAAATATCATGTAAATAATTTTATGATTAACAATTATATGTCTATACAATAATTTTATGAAATCACTTTTTAAAGTGTCGTATGTGCTTGTTAAAAGACTCATATTTGACATATAAATATAATGTTTTAACAATTTGAGTATCAATGTGTCCAATTTGAGATAAAATATCACCAACTTTTTCATTTATGTTATATAATTTTTCATAAATTCGTAACAAAGATGTTCTTATATTATTTTATGCATCTCCATTCAAGACAACAAGTTTCAAATATGTATAATTTAAAATCAAGATGTAAAGAAAACTCTCAAATAGGTCACTTTGTTCTATATTTCCTATTCTAAAATTAATTAATATGTAATACATTTTAAGTATATTTTAACATAAATTAAATACATCTCATTTACAAATTTTTTCAACAATGATCAACAAATAACTTAGGGCAAGTATTGCCAATAATAACATCTCAGGGAAAAGAAAAATATAATTAATAACACTCCCCAATGACGATGAAAAATTTGCAGTAGAAGTGTGATGGCGAGAAGCTTGCAAACGTGGTGTGGTGGGAACAATGTCATGATGGTGAAGGTCATTGCTAGTTAGTGACCTTGAATGTGAATGAGAAGATCGAGAAATACGTGAATGACGATGACGACGAAGAGATATTTCGAGAGAATAAGCTTGATGGGGTGAGGGAGAAAGTTGTGAATAGGGTAACTATAATGATAATCACAACCAAAAGAAAAAAAAAATTGAATTAGATAACACGAAAATATCATAAACACAAATCAAATATATTTAAAGAATGCATTTAGATTAAATAAGAAATAACTAATATAAAAGTACCATTTCTATATTGTTTAATATTTAATTAATATACACAAAAGTGTTTTTACATTGATGATCCAATACTCAATGCTAAAACACTAACATTTACAAAAATTCAGCTCCACAAATTGATTATATCGATATAAAATCTTGTCTTGAAATAATTTTTGTTGGTAGTTTTATAATTTAAGATGCTTATTTTTCATAATAAGTTTCACCAGTGATAAAATAGGTGGACTCGATAAGTCACCGTTATTTTAGTAACACATGTTGACATTTTAATATTGCTAATTTGCTTTGATCCGTTGACTTTTTTTAAAGTATAAAATAATTTAAAAGATTAACTTTTTCTTTTTCTTTTTTACATTATAGTATTTGAAAGATTAACTTAAAAGATAAAAGTAACAAAACATTTTTATAATATTAATTGAAAATTCTCGAAAATTCTCTACGATTCTCTTTTGCAATGATATCATAAAAAGCACAAAAGATACCAATAATAATGGCATAAATCAGAAACACTCACTAATTAATTTATACCTTAATATGTTCATTTTCGGAGGGAAATTTATTGATCAACTCTTTGTCAGTAGCATTACTAGGAAACTCCTGTATAATTTTCTTTTCCAATGAGCTAATTTGTTCCTATAAAACATAAAATTAACAATAACAACACACAATAGCATAAATTTTCAAACACTTATTATTTAAATTATACCTTAAGATGCTCATTTTCTGAAGTAAGCTTATGGATAAACTCATTGTTAGTAACATTAACAGGAAACTTTTGTAAAGTGGTTTTCTTTTCCAACAATTTAATCCGTTCCTGTAAAACATAAATAATAATAATAATAATAATAATAATAATAATAATAATAATAATAATAATAATAATAATAATAATAATAATAATAATTACAACAATCCATAAATTTCAAATGCTTGGTATTTAATTTGTACCTTAATATGTTTATTTTCTGAAGTAAGTTTATGGATCAACTCATAGTTAGTAACATTAGTAGGTAACTCTTGCACAATTTTCTTTTCCAGTGAATTCACCAGTTCCTGCAGAGAACAAGAAATGAAACACACTTAACAACTTAACTTCATCAAACTCTTCTTATGTAATGCTTACTTTGAGTTCATCATTTTTTGTCATTAGCTTTTATCAATCAATTCAATGTGAACATCATCAACAGAAAACCTGCACAGTTGGAGGTTGTTCAACTATTTTCTTGGCAGCCTCTTGTTCCTGAATAGTTTCTTGGAGCTGAACCTTCATCTCTTGCAAAGCATGTTTTAGTTTTTCAGTTTCTTGTTCCTTCTCTTGCAAAGCTTCTTGTAATTTTTCATTTTCTTGTGTCTTAGCTTCCTTAAATATCATAACGAAAAAACAAGGTTTAGCATTTATTGGTAGGCATGAAGAAACTTTAAATTACAAGCTTCTACATTTTATGCTTCTACATTTTAATTTACTTTAAATAAATAAATAAATTACCCTCATTGTCTTCTCTTCTTCTAGACACAAAGTTAATTCTTTGACCTGCTTTTCCAGATTATTTTTTGCAGCTTCAAGTGCCTTGGCTTCCTTGGCAGCCTGCACTAAGTTGAAATTTAGATATATATTTTTTTTAAAGTAATAACAAAAGTTAAGAATATCAAACTCTACATAAACTTAATCTCACAAAATCAACAAAGCAAATCTCCCTTGTAAAAAATACGAGATAGAAACCCTCTATTTATAATAATAGAAGGAATGTTTAGGAAGCTAACCAAGTCTGTACAACAAAAGTCAAATTTTGATTCAAGAATTTTAAGGTCATTTTTTGTTAGGAGTTGCAACTCTTCTTCGTCTACGCAGTAATGTAGTAGTTAGGTGTATGAACTAATTTATGATACTTAATACACTACAAGAAAAGAAAACAGTTAAATAGTTACAAAAAATATGCGTGAGTTAACGATCCAAGCAAAATCAAGAACTGTGGTCCAAACCCACTCTAAAATGTCTTAGTCCATGCAATCTAAATAAAAAAATTTGAAAAAAAAAAATAAAGCTAGACGGGGCTAGACCCATGCAACACAATATTATTTGTAATTAATTAATTGTAAGCTGCGTGGGCTAGACCCACACAAAATGCAAAAGAAAATTTAGAAAGAAATTAAAATCAAGCTGGGCCAGCAGCGTAGGCTAGACCCACGCAAAACACAAAAGAAAATTCAAAAAAATAAAAGTAAAATCAAGCGGGGCCAGACCCACATAAAACGCAACAGAAAATTAAAAACATAAAAATAAAATCTAGCGGGGATCAGACCCACACAACATAATATTATTTGAAATTAATTAATTGCAAGTAGCGTGGGTGAGACCCACGCACCACAATATTACAATAATTTTTATCGAATTAATAAGTATAATAATAAGCGTAATAAGACAGTAAAGTTCTTCAGGTCTAATGGTTATAAGTACTGTCCAGGTACTGAGAGGTGATAAATAAAAGTAATATAATAATAGAAGAATTATTTCTTTAATATAATTTTTTTCTGGAATATTCAACTTTAAGAAATGTCATTCACATCAAACAATGTATGATTGGTGGCTATAGATTCAAGTATCCAACATTAACATGAGGTGTGACTGAAGCTTCTTTCAAAACCATTTTTGTGATAAACTCGAATAAGGCGAGGGACTTTATATTAACTATGAACTGACTTTATGGAAACAAAACGCATCAATTTCTTATAAAAAAATGTTTAAGAATGCCGATTACTTTTAAAATGAAAAATACTATAGCAATTTGCTAATGTTTGAAGACCAAGAAAAGTAAACAAGAGGGAAGAGGGAACACCATTTTAAGCTTTCGAAGTTCTCTCCGTGCCAATGTTCTCTTCCACGAACACACTGCAAAAGTTGTTGCTTTCTTTAGCCTCAGGAAACAAGTACGAGCTGTATAACCTCTATATAGACCCTGATAAGAAGAAAAAAAACTCATTAAATTAATCAAGTTTTATGTATAATGAACCAAATATAACACAAAGTGAATATATGATTACTACTCAGATAAACAATTGCCCAACACTTTCAATGCTTTAACTCAGGCTTGTTCTGTCATTATAAAGAAAACATTACAATGAAAGAAAGGGTAAGTAAAAGACTTAAATTTCAGTTGGGATTGTAGTTATAACAGATGGAGATTCCAGTAAACAATGTTCCTTTCATTATGGTGCTAGTGGAGGGTAGAAAGTTTGCATCTTAATACCTATGATATGATTGAAAGAGAACAAAGGTAATTTGGCAAATATATAAAGGCAAAAGCTTGCATACAGAACCATAGGTACTGTTGGTGCTGTTTTTCATTCATATTTAGAGTTTCATTTAGTATAATATATATACAGTGTAGTTAACAAGATGCAAATTATCAGAGTAAAACTCCAAATTTTATTAGAAAATAACATCAACAATACCTATGATAGTGTATCTAGGTCTTCTTTATCTAAGAAGAAAATGCTTCTCTATCCTACCTGAATAACAATTGCAGCCAGTGATCGTTTTCTGAATCTAAGTTCATTTCTAGCAACCATCCTTCTCATACCAATTTGAATATAAATAGCTGAGGCATAAATAGTTCTGTAAGCATTTCTGGAAATATACATCAGGAAATCTTTCTGAATCTTCAAACATGCCGCTTCCCTCCTCATGTATTCATACTGATGTCGTGCAAGTTGTCCTACATTAAATTCAGAGCGCAAAAATGTACAATCAACATGTAAAAATATTTCATTGATTACATAGTAAAACACTACAAACAGTCCTAAAGGATTCACATAAATGACACCTTTGGCAACCCTTTGAAGTTCTTTGGCAGACAACTGCATTAAGATGTACTGTTTCTGACAGAGAAACTTTTTGACTTTTCTCTGAATGACAGTTGCAGATCTTCCCAGGGCCTCTGCACGACATGCATCTAGTTCTGCCATTTGACCTGCTCTCAGAAACACTTTTGTCTTTCCTATCTGCAATGGGAATAGTTCAGTCAGCAAGAGTTTTATTTTCTTTCCCTTTTATGTCTTAAATCCAGCAATCACACAAGCACATAGATGCAATGCAATAGCAGTTAACTTTGTTAGTAACTAGCTAGAACAGTTCTTGCTTTCTTCATGGTGTTACTTAAACCAATGGAAAAGGAAAGAAAAAAGAAAATCTCCAAATAATGTTTTATTCCAATCCATGTTGAAGTAAACCAGAATGCAATGCAATGCAATGTTACAACTGAGATCAATAGAAATTTCAGTTGGATAAATTGGCACCTGATAATCTTTAATATCCACTCTATCTAGAAGCCTCTTGCAAGCAGTCTTCCCATCAGGGCTGAGAATGTATGGTTATTGTTATTCAGTTTCAAATACTCCTCAATCAGATTCATCTATATGATTGGAAAAGGCAAAACAAAAAGTGGAAAGGCTTGAAAACTACCTTGCTTTCAGAACCTCAGGTTCCAGGATGCTAAACCGCTGAACAAAGTCATCAAATTTCTTTCTAGTGGGATATCCAGCACAACTTATCCGAATTGCCTCCATTACTCCCTGTGAATGGCATCCACAAAGTCTCAAGTCACTTGGCCAGAACACTTATGCTTAGACAAGAGAACACAGCCAAAATGGCATTGAACTTACTCCACATCGAAGCTGCTGCAACACATTATTGTTCTCCAATATCCCTGGCTTCAGAAGATTATTTGGCTTTACACAACGAATGTAGTGTGGCTCGGTAGCGTTTAGTGTTTCAACCAAAGATTGAAGTTGTAGCTTTGTAATGCATGCATTAAGCATAATGCAGATAAATACAAGGCAGAGATAATTTGCATTTATATACTTGGCAAAACAAAACAGACCTTAAACCGAGTGGCTAGAGAAGAGAACTTTTTGGATTTTGTAGCATCCTCAGGTAAAGGTGGGAACAACCCTGAAACAAAGGAGCACTTGGAGGCACTGAGTAGAGTAGCATGCCCCGGAATAATGTAGTCTTTATTTTTATCAAGGAAAAGATCAGTTCGATAAGTGACCTGAAATTGAAAATCACCATATATTAAGCCCGTTTTCTTTGTTCATAGTGGTGCTTAATCTGTAAAAATAAAATTCAAATCAGTTGAAAATAATAACAAGCCTTACTTTAAGTTAGATAGCACTTAAGAAAACTATGTAGACCAAAATGTACTTCACTTACATCACCGGCATAGTGCTTAATGGTGAAGTCAGTGCGAGACAACTTTGGCTTGTTGAAGCGTTTGTTGCCTTGGAAGGTTTGATACAGCTTTTCAGCAAATGTTTCATGCGTTGATCTTGGAAACATACTACAAAGAATAAGCAGGACAACCTCACAATCTCAAAGGACATGCATATACAGATGCCATTACATATACTATATAGAAGTATATTTTTGCAAAAGTGAATAATATTAGCCATTCCATATATAATTGAATAACTATAATGAAGTGTTTGAACCACTCAGTCATCAATACATACCAAGCCTCATCCAGGAGAGAAATAATGCCAACGGGTTTCTGCAGTTATAAGTGTACATCAATTAGAAGTGTAAAATACTAAGAAACAAGTATAGCTCAGTAAAGTTCAAATACATACTCTTTTTAAGAAGAAAATGTTAAAGCCTAACAAGAAACAATAGTACACTCAGGGAAAAAAATTCTGAATTTCCTCTTTTTATTACTGAAAACTCTTCACAAGCCATGAACCAAGGTATAAAAATACCCTTTCATAGGAGCTCAAACTTCCCACTCTACTTAAAGAAGGTCTTGTTTATTGGCCAAACTAAACTAACTCTCTTAACCTGATGCTGAACTGTCACCCTTTTACTCCTTTTTCCTCTTCACCTTTTAACCTTTTTCTCTTAAAGATTATTGCTCTGACTTGGTCCTAACATATGCACTATGCAGTTATATGCATTAGCTAGCAAACCATCTACTTCCTTTACAAATAGATTGTAAGGTTAAAAAGAATTAACTAACTGAACCATTGTCATCACTTTGTCCAAAAATCTAGGTAGTCGTAACATCAATAGAATAATCACTATTCTCTAATCGTGACATATTAACTTACGAGAAGTTTTAATTTGAATGGATGTTTAGAAAAAGCATCATGAAAACATCAGGTTAACGATACTCAGATTAATTACCATGAGCAGGATTAGTTTTTAGTCCAATGGGATTGAAAACCATGGTAAAATCATATATATAAATGAAAATAAATCTCATGCAAGACTGAGATGTGAAAATTATAGAAGTTTCCTACAATGGCAAAATGGATGGAAGTGTGAACTACACCTTCTCTATGAGATCAATAACATTTTGATTATCAACGAAATCAATATAACTCCAATCAATCTCTTCCTTTTTATACTCCTCTTGCTCCATTTTGAAGACATGCTGAATAAAATGAAGTGTTAATTGAGTCAACAGAAATTGTTTACAAGATGATGAATACCAACAAGATGGACAAAAATAAAGGAATCAAACCTCGTTGAAATGTTGCTGTAATTTCTCATTTGCCAAATTGATACAGAATTGCTCAAAGCTGTGAGCCATCAATTATACATTACACAGGAGAGTTTGAAAAGTTAGTAACACAGGAAAAAAGAGTCAATCCAAAAAATTACACGATAGTTGTCAGAAATGTCTTAAAGTATTATTTTAGAATATCTTATAAGATCTCTTAGGATTTATTTTTCTTTATATTTTGCCTTGTTTTCTTATTAAGTTAGTATCTTTATAATTGTAGGACTATCTTACTAAAATCAAATATATAAGCGAGTTCAACTCGAGTAAAATGGGAGAGAAGATCAAGTTGCAAGCATGTGTCAAGAGTCAAGTTTGAGCAATTACAATATATGCTTGGAGTTGTTGAAATTTGCATTAAGGGGGTGTTGAATTTGATATAAATTTCTAAGAGTTATAAAAGAAAAATGTAGAAACAAAGAGATTGTGCTACTAGAAAAACATGTAAGTAATAGATGAATCTAGAAATTGTAACTACAAGTTTAGAAAATTCTAAAAGTAAAGAAAATCTAGAATTATCTACAATATTTTAGCTAGGCAATCAACATTTTTGGAAGTGGTGGATCATGCGTATAATAAGAAATGACACTTATTTTATAAACTCCTCCACCATTGTTAAGAGCTACACTATACAGTAAACCATCTACCAGCAACTATACCCTCTTTCTAAGTTTCTCACCCATCAACAACCAAAGCAATTATTTCTACTCTCCTAAAATTCTAACACCAGCTACCACAACATTTTTTAACCATTTATGCTATGCTTAAACCAAGCAAACAAAATACTATGGCATGCAAAGAAGACAGATCCATAACCAAGATATTGTCCCTTGGTAGAGAGTAGAGTTAATAATAGTTAATAATCCCACTTCATGTAAACACCTGAAAAGAAAAGGTACTGGCTAAGCACCTGTTGGTCTTGAAACTCTCAAATCCATATATATCTAGAACTCCAATCAAACTATTTGACTTTGGATCTTGCCCAATAGTGTGGTTTATCTTGCACATAATCCTGGACAACACATGTTTGCACCAATCGAATTACAGAAAGTCAGGTATACTAAGATGAGCTTTTATAAGGATACGTAAACTCTTGAGCATCACAGATGTTACCAGTCAAAAAGCCTTGAATAAATTATTTTAGCCAATGCATCTCTGCTGAGAGCTGCAGAATTTGGATCAAGCGATTTTGTTATGGTATCACCACGAGTCACCATGATACGTTTGCACAAAGAGTCTTCAAGGGATTTCTCATCACACCTTCCATAAATAAATAAATAAATAAATAACCATAGAAGTAATAGACTTGGAGATTAATCTTCAAGGGAAACAACAAATAAATTAATAACATCACTTACATCAAAAGCTCAGCTGCGGTTTTTAGGTGGAAATAGGAATTTTCATCCTTAGGCTGAGAGGAATCAAACACCTCTACCACTCCCTTAACAAAATCAACGTTTCCTAAATGAAGTATTGCAGCTACTATTCGAAATATATCATCCTGAGAAGAGGGATGACAAATATTTCTAATGAAAACAATAAATAGAAAAAAAGAAGAAACATACACACACTCCCCAATGGGGATGCTACTGAGGGGTACCTGCTCCTCAGAGCTGATCCCAACAACTTCCATAGCTCTCTTAGTTGCAAGGTACTCCTTAGAATCATCCACCCCATCCAGCTCAATGCAATTTGATTGATTAAGGTAATGGAATTTTCTTGGATCTCCCACTTTGTACTTATCAACGTCCTAGACATGGGAAAACTCAAACAAAATCAAATTCACATCAAAGACTCATTATGTCACATCAAACAAGATCAACCAACAGGGTATTTCAAAAGCCATCTCTTGAAGCTCATATGCATGTAGATAATGCTCATGAACTTCTGTAACGAAACAGTGAATCTTGTAAACCCACTTGGGTCAAGGTAGTGGTGAGGGAATGAGATAGTTTGAGTTAATAAAATTTAAACCTCTTTGTCATCTTTGTACAAAAAAAAAAAACCACGAATCATTTTATCAGATTATCCCTACCTCTAAAGAACAAGAGCACTTCATTTATGCAAAGCATTGTAAAATTCCCCCACTTACTACACTATAATTAAGAGAAATCGGAAGCACATTGTTTGTTACCCTGATTTAGTCTTACTTTAGGGAACTACTTATACTGTCTTGTCTTTATCATTCATACCTTTGAACAGTTTTATCATCAATTAATTACATTCAGAAACTATCCTTTAAGTTGATATATGAATTCCAAATCTGGAGGCTTATGCTTCTGCAAAACCCTAACCATAACTTGGACTTTATTCAACGGGTAGAAGCATCAAAGCCACTATGGATCATAGCTCATACATTATTTTATTGCAAGAAGATCTTAATGTTATTGAGAAAACTTTTGCATTTAATGGAAGCAGATCTTTAATTTTGTAGGCCAAAATTTATTATCCAAAAGGAAGAATCACGTACCTCTTGTGGTGCAGCACAAAGCATATAAAAGCAATGATAATTTCTCTCAGGATTAGAAATTTGACAGACACGGGATCTTTCCAGCAAATATGTTCTGATAGCAGCTCCTGAAATTCTCCCCTTTTGATCAAACTGAATCTCCACAAACTTACCAAAACGACTGAAATTATACTATGGAAGCTTAGGAAATTGCAAAGGAAAAAATATTAATGGACAACACATTTAGTACCTAGAATTATTATTCCTAACTGTCTTTGCATTGCCAAATGCTTCTAAAACTGGATTGGACTGCACAAGTGTTAATAACATGCAAAATAAGTAATAACATCCAAGATTATATTTCTCAAGAATGTATCACTAAACTTACAATCATAGTACTATGAGCAAGATTAATATCTGGCCCAATGAGCTAGGAAAAACCCGTGGTTGGACAAGAAAACTAAAAGGAAGAAACATAAGCAGAATACAGGTCAAGATTTAGTTTCTTACCTCTAGAAATTGTTGCTCAACAGACCGTCCTTCAGTTGCTGCTCTCCCTCCTAAAAAAGCAAGATACTGCATTAGCATCTTTGTAGTTTCAGTTTTGCCAGCTCCACTTTCTCCACTAACCAAAATAGATTGGCTTCTGTTTTCGTTTATCATCTTGCTGTTGATAGTTATCTTTGTTAGTGAATGCAGACACGTCTTATTCATAATTTTATATCATTTGACAATTGCCAAGAACCTTTGATACTCTAATGAAACCAGAAACAGTAAGAAAGAGTTATAAAACCAGAAATACAGAGAAGTCTTTTGTGTAGTTACTCAACGGAAGAAGGAAGAAAAACAATTATCATTCTATTACTGAATGCAGTAGGTAATGTATTACAAAAAGATAGATTACAAAGTTGTTGCAATACACAAAGGAGATATGTAAATCTCCACAAAATAAGGACCAACCCTCTTTTCACTCCCTCAAAGACCCTTAAAAGTCAAGGAGTTTCAATACCATGTTATGAATCTAGAATCAGTAAGAAAAAGTTATAAAACCAGAAAAAAATACAAGTTATATGTTTCTTAATTATCTAGACCTGTCATCATCTTTAAACCACAGAAACATGTTAAAGCCACAAACCGAGGCTTAAAAATCTAAGAGCAGCAACAAGGTACCTATAAGCAGAACTTGCAATTGCAAAAGGATGCGGGTTCTGCTCACCAAAAGCCGCACCTTTATATTTTCCCATGGTACTAGTTTCACTCAAATGAGGTAACCTTTTAAAGGGGTTCACAGCTATCAATATATTTCCCGTGTATGTCTGCAAACACCATCACCAAAAGTTAAAGCTTCGTTGCAGTGACTGTAAAAGCAAACCAAAGCACATCCGGAATATGAAATTTCATTGCACTAGACAAATTTGACATCTTACATAAATTTCATCTCCGGAATATCGAATTTGCAAATTCTGAAGAACTCCTGGTTCATGCAGATATGCCAGTCTTGTCATATCTTCCACTCCATGAAGTGGGAATTCCGGATCTTTGGGATACATTTTAGCCGATTTTCTCACAACCTGCAATGGAGATGCATGATGTTGAGTACTTTTAACAGTTTAATAATCTCGTTGTGTAAGTGAATTGATTTAACTCTAAAGTAAACTGGAGAATCTTGCAAACAAACTTCATGACAAGATTTGAGCTAAACTACACAATTCCTTGCTAAAGAAGTATCTATTATTTGAATATCAGATGTACTGAGAAGGAATAAACTCTATCACATACCGTGATATTCCTTTTCACCCATATAATAATGCATCACACATCCAAAATTGCCTCAAAATGAACAAAGCATTGGAGAAATGAAGTACATACACTGGAAAGAGAATATGTTTCTTACATTTTGGTTAATACATCGATATTTGGATCATCAATTACAAACCAATATGTGGAGAAGAAATAAGAAGTGCAATACAGCTTCTCATGACATAAAATTAGTAACATTTCTACGGTTTAGTAACTTTTTTTTTTTTTTTTTAATGTTACTAACTGTTATATATCTAGTAGCACATGAAAGAGAAAATGTTGTTGGCACTCTTTGTGTGTCTGCTACAGACACATATATATGGTTCAGGAGACTCACCCTCGTTCCAGATTCAAAGATAATGGTGACCTCATCCTTGTTAGATTCCTGGATTTCTCCATCTATCCATGCTAACTCAGGGTCCTCTAACCAAACATGGGACCCCGCTACATAATTGAGTTGACCAGCCTGTACATTCAAAAAATAGTCACTGCTTTTATCATCATAATACAATCTCATTTTAATTTATATTGCCATCATTTGTCACATGCAAACCAGCTGCTGAGACTTTCCTCCCACAATACAAATAAATGCCAATCATATAAATGAAGCCAATGCTGTCAATTTTATATCAAAAGTTAAGCCTCTTTAAACTTCAAAAACATTGCCATCCATAACAGAAGTAAAAAAAAAAAAATGAAAAAAACCACTTCTGCACGATATTTATTAAGATGCATCTGTTTTTAACCACAGTGCCTTATCACACCTTTCTAATTATTTTTCTAAGAGAATTCAACATGAGCAAACACATCTACTTTAACCATGTCGAGAAATGATATCATACAACAACTTCAGAGAAACTAGAATCAGATATAATGTAGTCATGTTAAAGATTCTGTAGCCCCAAAATGTGCAAAATCACTTTAAAGCACTTGCCATCAAAGAAATTCAACCATCTCCATGCTCTAAGACCAAAACAAACAAGCAAAAGTTTCTTAGGGTTGCTAACACAAAAAATACTAGGTGAATGAAAAGTGTTTACTTGAACCGTGTAACAGAATGTGAAACCTACCTAATTAAAGGGCACGAAAGGAAAAGTAACACAATGTGAAATTGGAAAGTGTAAGAAGTTATTACCATTGCCAACAAAATGTTATGCACCCAAATGAATCCGAGGATCAGCTACTCAAACCTTGGATTGCATCACCCGAGTCTACCAAGCAATGTGGAGAAAATAACTTGAGAATATTGAATCTCCAAGGGTGCAAGGATTAGATTATCTTACTAAGCTATGTATCTATCTATCTCTAACTCAAAGAAACTTGCTAGTGTTATATTTATAAGTTGGCCTTTTCTTGGTATGAAGCTTGAAAGATTCAAAATGGGAGTCACCCCGTTGCAGAAGAGGCTTCACAATCACGTGGCTTTTCACAAGATGATCCAACCTATGCTAACCCCTCCTCTGCAACTATCTCCCTCTATTCTCTTCTCTTGCTTCTGCCTCACTCTTTTCCTTCTATGTCTCTAGCCAATTGCCTTGTGCATGTCTTCCCCAACAGCGTAAACACGTTGTAACATGACACATGAAACGTGATCACAAACAACTGTGCATGTATGTACATCCCAAACAACTATATATGTATCTTAATCTTATGTAATTGGCACACCATGAAATTCAACTTCACATGCTTTCCTTATTCCTCTCACAATATGCCATATACACTTCCAACTAGAATAGAAAATTCTGAATCCCTTGTTGTTTCTTCGCACCTTGGATTCATTGTTTGCACATGAATCTCACACATGCAGGTATGCACCAGGCCATCATGGGATCCCCTTGGTTGAATCCAAATACACCATGTCTTGTAAATTCTTGATGCATGTGATGAGAGTTTTGACATGATCAATCTCAAAGTGTCCTCGATCTTTCTCCTCCCATGAACCTTCTTTTTCCACATCATGCATCATCATCCACAAATGATGATCCTATCATAAATCCAAATTAATTAAGAGAAAACACAAAAATCTACATGCATTTTCTGGAATCTAAGCCTCTAGCATCCACCCTCATCGTCGTTGAAGAACTCATTGGTGCAACATCAGCAGTGTGGTAGTTTTTCAACCATTAAATTGAATTTGAATATCTGCTAGAAATTTGTTTTTGGCAGAATTCAATGGCTTAGAAAATATCACTTACTTGTTGCATTGGTGCAATGTTAATTTTTTTTCCTTAACATATATGAATCATACCAATGTTTGTTTCTAACTAGCTTCTCTATGTGGTTAAATCTACTCAATTTTCTATTTTTATACTAATTTTTGATACTATATAGTATTAATATTAATATTACATTCAAATCTTATTCTAAACTCATGCTAGTTACGGTTACAATTTTAATTATTTTCTGTTCTCGACTATGTGTACATTTCCACATTTCTGTTGTGTTGTCTCATTTGAACTACGATGATTTGCTTTTTATTTTGATAAATGTATAATAATTTTAGCTTAATATATTTACACATGTTTATTTAGAAACATTGTCTTAGTTCTTTTGTGTTTATATTATTTACGAAACATGATAAATTATTATGTTTTAACTTTTTTATTGCACTCAGTCGTATTTCATTGATGGTCGTGTTTCATTTAAACTCTGTAGATATGTCAAATTATAATTTCCAATTTAAGCAGAAAAATATATAATTTCTATATCAAAATAATAAAAATGACATATACATTTGTTTGTTTTTATTGCTTAGGTAAGTACCGGAGTGGCAATTGTATATGACTATATGAGTATAATAATATTACATACAAATATTATATATGTTCAAAAAATATGGAAAATTTTCTAGACAATTTATTCTAAGCTTCTGGAATTATTTTTTATTGACTCTTTATAATATATACTATTACCTTTTCAAAGCTAAAGTGTATTTAATATTTATGTGCACTTAATCTAACATCTTACTATTCTTATATTTATTTGTATTAACTAATGATATTTTTTGACAATATTTTCCATAATTCAACACATAAATATTAAAATAATATAAAAACAATTTTATGTTTAGTACTTTTCTCCCAAGTTAATAAAGCAACAAAAATATTATTGGAAGGAAATATTGTTAAAAAAATGTGAAGAGACAATAAAAATAATTCTAAAACCTTAGAATAAATCCTCTAAACTTTCCATATTTCCAACCATGTATATATATGTATGTAATAAGTATTACAGACATATACAATTGACCCTCGGGTACTTACCTAAGCAAGAAAAAAATAATAAATAAATGTATATGTTACTTTTCTTATTTTGATATATAGAAATTGTATTTTCCTGCTTAAATTGGAAATTGTAATTTATGAAGTTTAAATGGACATGTATCAATGAAACACGACCAAGTATCAGGCGCAATATACAACTTTGTGCAATAAGAAAGTTAAAACATAATAATTTATTATGTTTTGTAAATAACAAAAGCATAAAAAAAAATTTTAAAATGTTTATAAAATAAACATGTGCAAGTATATTAAGATAAAATTATTATACAATTCAATTATCAAAATAGAAAACAAATTATCCTAGTTCAAATTTATAATTGTAACCATAACTAGCACGTTTATAATAAGATGTAAATGTATGCAGAAAAAAAAGACTTAAATGTAACGATAACTAGCATGAGTTTAGAATAAGGTTTAAATGTAATGCTGATAAAAGAAAAAAAGATTTAAATGTAATACTAATATTAATACTATAATAGCTAAAATTAGTATAAAAATAGAAAATGCAGTAGATTTAACCACGTAGAGAAGCTAGTTAGATCTCCGGTTTTCCTCGAATAAGGGTAAACAAACATTGGTATGATTCATATCTGTTAAGGAAAAAAGTTAACATGCCACCGTTGCACCAATACAACAAGTAAGTGATATTTTCTAAGCCATTGAATTCTGCCAAAAACAAATTTTCTATCAGATATTCATTCAGATTCAATTTAATGGTTGAAAAGCTACCACACTGGTGATGTTGCACCAACGAGTTCTTCAACCACGATGAGGGTAGATGCTAGATGCTTGGATTCAAGAAAATGCATGTAGATTTTTTGTTTTCTCTTAATTAATTTGGATTTATGCTAGGATCATCATTTGTGGATGATGATGCATGATGTGGAAGAAGAAGGGTCTAGGCAGGAGAAAGATTAAAGACACTTTCTGAGATTGATCACGTCAAAACTCTCGTCCCATGCATCAAGAATTTACAAGGCATGGTGTATTTAGATTCAACAAAGAAGATCCCATGATGGCATAGTGCATACGTGCATGTGTGAGATTCATGTGCAAACGATGAATCCTAGGTGTGAAGAAACAACGAGGGATTCAAAGATTTTTTATTTTAGTTGGAAGTGTATATGGTATCTTGTGAGAGGAATAAGGACAACATGTGAAGTTGGATTTCATGGTGTGCCAGTTACATAAGATTAAGATACTTGTTGGGGATATACATACATATACAGTTGTTGTTTGTGATCACGTTTCATGTGTGATGTTATAACGTGTTTACGTTGTTGGGGAAGAAAAGCACAAGGAAATTGGATAGAGACATAGAAGGAAAAGAGTGAAGCAGAAGCAAGAGAAGAGAATAGAGGGAGATAGTTGCAGAGGAGGGGTTAGCATAGGTTGGATCATCTTCTTGTGAAAAGCCACGTCATTGTGAAGCCTCTTCTGCAACGGGGTGACTCCCATTTTGAATCTTTCAAGCTTCATACCAAGAAAAGGCCAACTTATATATATATAACACTAGCAAGTTTGTTTCACTTAGAGATAGATAGATAGATAGCTTAGCAAGATAATCTAATCCTTGCACCCTTGGAGATTCAATATTCTCAAGTTATTTTCTCCACATTGCTTGGTAGACTCGGGTGATGCAATCCAAGGTTTGAGTAGCTGATCCTCGGATTCATTTGGGTGCATAACATTTTGTTAGCAATGGTAATAACTTCTTACACTTTCCAATTTCACATTGTGTTACTTTTCCTTTGGTGCCCTTCAGTTAGATAGGCTTCACATTCTGTTACATGGTTCAAATAAACACTTTTCATTCATCGAGTATTTTTTTAGTGTCCGCAACCCCTACAAGCTTTTGCTTATTTGTTTTAGTCCTAGAACATGGAGATGGTTGAAATTCTTTGTGGCAAATGCTTTAAAGTGATTTTGCTCATTTTGGGGCTACAAAATCTTTAATATGACTAGATATATCTGATTCTAGTTTCTCTGAAGATGTTGTATGATATCATTTCTCGACATGGTTAAAGTAGATGTGTTTGCACATGTTGAATTCTCTTAGAAAAATAATTAGAAAGGTGTGATAAGGCACTGTGGTTAAAAACAGATGCATCTTATTAAATATCATGCAGAAGTGCTTTTTTTTTTTTACTTTTATTGTGAATGACAATTTTTTTTAAAGTTTAAAGAGTTTTAACTAGGTGGCATTTACTGTGTAAATTGGCAGCATTGGCTTCATTTATATGATTGGCTTTTGTTTGTACTGTGGGAGCAAAGTTTCACCAGCTGGTTTGCATGTGACAAATGATTGCAATATAAATTAAAATGTGATTGTATTATTGATGATAAAAGCACTGATAATTGTTTTGAATGCACAGGCTGGTCAACTCAATTATGTAGTGGGGTCCCATGTTTGGGTAGAGGACCCTGAGTTAGCTTGGATAGATGGAGAAATCCAGGAATCTAACCAAGATGAGGTCACCATTATCTTTGAATCAGGCACCAGGGTGAGTCTCCTCAACCTATATTAAATCTGTATACATGTATCTGTAGCACAACCACAAAGTTCTCTCTCATGTACTACTAGATATATAATAGTTAGTATCATTCAAAATACTTGGATAAAACATAGTAGGATACGTTCCAAATAAGATTAGCAAAATTAGTTAATAAATAATAAAAAATAAAAAATATGTTAAATGAATTTACCTCATAGTTAATTTCGTGCTTGTTTTCTCCTCTTTTCCCTTTTTTCTCTTGGGGTAGTCTGACTTTGTTTCTATGTCAAAGTAAAAAAATAAAAAGTGCAATATCTAATTTAATAATAAGCTTAACGTAAAAGTTATATAATATACCTCATCAACAATCCATCCTTTTTTGGATAATTTTCAAATGTGGAACCATTACACCTGAAAAATAGCTTTGCAATTAAAAGCAAATTTGAAGTTGTTTAAAAGTTCAACTTTGATGACTTTCACTCGCTTTTTTAGCTTGGCTTCAAGTAGTTGCTTAAAAGAACCCATGCATGTACTGTATATAAAACAAAAAGAGATCCAAACATACTATGTGTTTCTTTATGGTTCTGAATTTGCTCATTCATAACTAACAAACATACTATGTCATGAGAAGCTGTATGGCATTTCTTATTTCTTCTCCACATATTGGTTTGTAATTGATGATCCAAACATCAATCAAATTTCAGCATATTAACCAAAATATAAGAAACATGTTCTCTTTCCAGTATATGTAGTTCATTTCTCCAATGCTTTGTACATTTTGAGGCAATTTTGGGTGTGTGATGCATTATTATATTGGTGAAAAGGAATATTACGGTATGTGGTAGAGTTTTTTCCTTCACAGTGCATCTGATATTACCATCATGGGTACTTCTTTAGCAAGGAATTCTGTAGTTTAGCTTAAATCTTGTCAAGAAGTTTGTTTGCAAGATTCTCCATTATACTTAGAGTTAAACCAAATTCACTTACACAATGAGATTATTAAACTGTTAAAAGTAATCAACACCATGTGCATCTCCATTGTAGGTTGTGAGCAAATCAACTAACATGTATCCCAAAGATCCGGAATTCCCACCTAATGGTGTGGAAGATATGACAAGACTGGCATATCTGCATGAACCAGGAGTTCTTCAGAATTTGCAAATTCGATATTCCGGAAATGAAATTTATGTAAGATGTCAAATTTGTCTTGTGCAATGAAATTTCATATTCCGGATGTGCTTTACTTTGCTTTTACAGTCACTGCAACGAAGCTTTAACTTTTGGTGATGGTGTTTGTAGACATACACGGGAAATATATTGATAGCTGTGAACCCTTTTCAAAGGTTACCTCATTTGAGTGAAACTAGTACCATGGCAAAGTATAAAGGTGCGGCTTTTGGTGAGCAGAGCCCGCATCCTTTTGCAATTGCAAGTTCTGCATATAGGTACCTTGTTGCTGCTCTCAGTTTTTTGAGGCTTTAACATGTTTCTACTGTTTAAGGATGATGACAGGTCTAGATAATTAAGAAACGAATAAATTTGTTGCATGAAGCGTATACCATTCAATAGTATCAAAGGTTCATAGAAATTGCAAATGATATAAACTAATGAACTTGCATTCACTAACCAAGATAAATATGAACAGCAAAATGATAAACGAAGAAAGAAGCCAATCTATTTTGGTTAGTGGAGAAAGTGGAGCTGGCAAAACAGAGAGCACAAAGATGCTTATGCATTATCTTGCTTTTTTGGGAGGGAGAGCGGCAACTGAAGGACGGTCTGTGGAGCAACAAGTTCTCGAGGTAAGAAACTAAATTCTGATAATATTTATGCTTTTTAGTTTCTTATCTCGCTCATAGTACAATGATTGTAAGTTTTGTGATACTTTCTAGAGAAATATAATCTTGGATGTTATTACTTATTTTGCATGTTATTAACACTTGTGCAGTCCAATCCAGTTTTAGAAGCATTTGGCAATGCAAAGACGGTTAGGAATAATAATTCGAGGTACTAAATGTGTTGTCCAGTAACATTTTTTTTTTCCTTTGCAATTTCTTCTGCAGCCTCTTTCCTAAATTTTTTTAAAGTCTGTCCTAAGCTTACATAGTATAATTTCAGTCGTTTTGGTAAGTTTGTGGAGATTCAGTTTGATCAAAAGGGGAGAATTTCAGGAGCTGCTATCAGAACATATTTGCTGGAACGATCTCGTGTTTGTCAAGTTTCTGATCCTGAGAGAAACTATCATTGCTTTTATATGCTTTGTGCTGCACCAAAAGAGGTACTTGATGATTCTTCCTTTTGGATAATAAATTTTGGTCTGTAAAATTTAAGATCTAATTCCATGATATGCAAAAATTTGCTTAAGAACATCAAGATCTTCCAAAAAAATAATCATGAGCAATGATCCATCGTGGCTTTGATGTCTCTAGCCATTGAATAAAGTCAGCTTTATGGTTAGGGTTTTGCAGACGCATAAGCCTCCAGATTTGGAATTCATATATTAACTTGAAGGATAATTTCTGAATGTAATTACTTGATGATAAAATGTGCAAAGGTACGCATTACATAGACAAGACAGTATAAATTGTTTACTAATGTAAGACTACATAGGGTAACAAACAGTGTGACTTGATTTCTCCTAATTACAGTAGTAATTAGTTGGGGAATTTCTCAATGCTATGGATAAATGAAGTGCTCTTGTTTTTAAGAGATAGGGGAGGAGAGTAGAGTGGGGTTGCTTCTTATGTGTAAAATACAGTCAGCAATTTTGGAGTTGGAATAGAGAATGTGATAAAATGGTTCATGGTTGTTTTTGTACAATAATGACAAAGAGGATTAAATTTTATGAACTCAAACTATCCAATTCCCTCATCACTATCTTGATCCAAGGATCTTACAGGATTCATGGTTTTATTACAAAAGTTCATGATCATTCTCTATATGGATATGAGCTTCAAAAGTTGGGTTTTGAATTTAGCTTGTTAGTTGATCTTGTTTGATGTGAATTTGTTTTTATTTGAGCTTTCCCATTTTTAGGATGTTGATAAATACAAATTGGGAGATCCAAGAAAATTCCATTACCTTAATCAATCAAATTGCATTGAGTTGGATGGGCTGGATGATTCTAAGGAGTATCATGCAACTAAGAGAGCTATGGAGGTTGTTGGGATCAGCGCAGATGAGCAGGTACCCCTCAGTAACATTCCCATTGGAGAGTGTGTGTATGTTTCTTCTTTTTTTTCTTTTTATTGTTTTCATTAGAAAAATTTGCCATCCCTCTTCTCAGGATGCTATATTTCGAATAGTAGCCGCAGTACTTCATTTAGGAAACATTGAGTTTGTTAAGGGGGCGGAAGAGGAGTTGGATTCCTCTCAGCCGAAGGATGAACAATCCTTTTACCACCTAAAAACCGCAGCAGAGCTTTTGATGTAAGTGAAGTCGTCAATTTATTTGTTGTTTCTTATAAAGATTAATCTTCAAGGCTATTGCATCTACGATTATTTGTTTGTTGAAGGTGTGATGAGAAGTCCCTCGAAGACTCTTTCTGCAAACGTGTTATGGTGACTCGTGGTGACACCATAACAAAATCACTTGATCCAAATTCTGCAGCTCTCAGCAGAGATGCATTGGCTAAAATAGTTTACTCAAGGCTTTTTGACTGGTATATCTGTGATGTTCAAGATGTTTACAGTCCTTATGAAAGCTCATTTCAATATGTATGAGTTTCTGTAATTCGATTTGTGCAAAACATCTGGTGATGCAGGATTGTGTGCAAGATAAACAACACTATTGGGCAAGATCCAGATTCAAATAAATTGATTGGAGTTCTTGATATATATGGATTTGAGAGTTTCAAAACCAACAGGTGCTTAGCCATTTCCCCTTTTTTTGCCCAGGGGTTTACATGAAATGGGATTATTAACTATAGGAACTTATGTGCTTTGTGTCTGTGAATTATGATACAGAAGATCATAAAGCCATAAATTTTTTATTTTATGCATTAGGGGACAATATTCTTGGCTATGGATTTGTTCTTCTTTGGCTGCCATAGACTTTGATTTGCTAGATGGACATAGGATATATGGTTCAAAAAAACACTGAAGAGATAATGGGAAAATAATTAATGTAGCATGGCTTTAACTAAAGTTGATGTAAAGAAGATAAAAACAGTGTATAAAAACTGGCTATTCACTTAAAGCTTTAGTTATGTGTTGATAGTCATGTTATGTATATCTCTATTGTCAGTGTGACTGTCACCAATGCTGAATTATTGTGTTTGTTATATTAGACTTTGTAATTAGTGACTATCATGTAATTTTTTGGATTGACCTTTTTATGTGCCTGTGTTACTAACTTTTGGAACTCTCCTATCTAATGGTCACGCCCAGCTTTGAGCAATTTTGTATCAATTTGACAAATGAGAAATTACAGCAACATTTCAACCAGGTTAGTTTCTTTTATATTCTCTATCTTATTGGAATTCATTTTCTGCTAAACAATTTCTGTAGACTCAATTAACATTTCATTATGCAGCATGTCTTCAAAATGGAGCAAGAGGAATATACAAAGGAAGAGATTGATTGGAGTTATATTGAATTCGTTGATAATCAAGATGTTCTTGATCTCATAGAGAAGGTGTAATTCACACTTTCATCCATTTTTCAATTTTAGGAAAGTTCTATCAGTTTGCCATCTCATTCTTCTTTACATGTATTTTCATTCACATTTCGATGGTTTCACCATTTATACATAAGACAATATTAGTGATGATAATACATGTATTGTATAAAATTTTCATGATGCTTGTTTTCTAAAACTTGCCATTCAAATCAAAACTTATCAGCAACTTAAATTTGTTTAGAATAGTGAATAGCCATTATTCTATTGATGTTACAATTAAGTAGACTTTCTTATAATATGATGAAGTAAATTTCTTTTATCTTGCAAGGATGTGCACTGATTGCTTGTGGATATAACTTCATATGTTTTTGACCTTTACTGAGATATACTTGTTTGTTTGGATTTTACACTTTCTAATTGATGTATCCTATAACTTCAGAAACCTGGTGGTGTTATTGCTCTCCTGGATGAGGCCTGGTATGTATTTAATGACTGAATGGTTCAAATACCTGTATATTTAGCTATGGAATGGCTAATCATATTCGTTTTTGCATAAATATACATATACATTTATTATGTAATGATATCTGCATGTGCATATCCTTTGAGATTGTGAGGTTGTCCTGCTTATTCTTTGTAGTATGTTTCCAAGATCAACGCATGAAACATTTGCTGAAAAGCTATACCAAACCTTTAAAGACAACAAACGCTTCAGCAAGCCAAAGTTGTCTCGCACTGACTTCACCATTAACCACTATGCCGGTGATGTAAGTGAAGTACATTTTGGTCTACATAGTTACTCACCATTAAAGACAGAAAAAAAAAGGCTTAATATATGATGGTTTTCAATTTCAGGTCACTTATCAAACTGACTTGTTCCTTGATAAAAATAAAGACTACGTTGTTCCGGAGCATGCTGCTCTACTCAGTGCTTCGAAGTGCCCCTTTGTTTCAGGGTTGTTTCCACCTTTACCCGAGGAAACTACAAAATCAACAAAGTTCTCTTCTATAGCCACTCAGTTTAAGGTCTGTTTTGTTTTGCCAAGCCTATAATCCAAATTATCTGCCTTTTATTTATTGGTATTATTCTTGATGCATGTTTAACGAAGCTACAACTTCAATCTTTGGTTGAAACACTAAACGCTACCGAGCCTCACTATATTCGTTGTGTAAAGCCAAATAATCTTCTGAAGCCAGGGATATTCGAGAACAACAATGTTTTGCAGCAGCTTCGATGTGGAGTAAGTTCAATGCCATTTTGGCTGTGTTCTCTTGTCTAAACATAAGTGTTCTGGCCAAGTGACTTGAGACTTTGTGGATGCAATTCACAGGGAGTAATGGAGGCAATTCGGATAAGTTGTGCTGGATATCCCACTAGAAAGAACTTTGATGAATTTGTTCAGCGGTTTACCATCCTGGAACCTTCGGTTCTGAAAGCATGGTATTTTCATCCCTTTCCATTTTCTGTTTTGCCTTTTCCAGTCATCTTATATGAATCTGATTGTGGAGCATTTGAAACCGAATAACAATAACCATATATTCGCAGCCCTGATGAGATGACTGCTTGCAAGAGGCTTCTAGATAGAGCGAACCTTAAAGACTATCAGGTGCCAATTTACATTGCTTGCTGGTTACATGGATAATAGTTAATGCTACCTTGCTTCCAACACATGTTACAATAACATGGATTGGAATTTAAATGTTTTTGGAGACTTTCTTTTTTCCTTTTCCATGGTTTATGTAACACCATGGAGAAAATAGGAGTTGTTCCAGCTAGTACAAACAAAGTTAACTGCTATTGCATCCATGTGCTTGTGTGATTGCTGGATTTAAGATCTTAGCACAAAAGGAAAGAAAATAAAACTCTTTCTGACTGAACTATTCCCATTGCAGATTGGAAAGACAAAAGTGTTTCTGAGGGCAGGTCAAATGGCAGAACTAGATGCATGTCGTGCTGAGGTCCTGGGAAGGTCTGCAAGTGTTATTCAGAGAAAAGTCCGCACGTTTCTCTGTCGGAAACACTACATTTTATTGCAGTTGTCTGCCATAGAACTTCAAAGGGTTGCGAAAGGTGTCATTTATATGAATCCTTTAGGGCTGTTTGCAGTGTTTTACTATGCAATCAGTGAAAGACTATGACGTGTTGATTGTGCATTTCTTTGCTCTGAATTTAATGTAGGACAACTTGCACGACATCAGTATGAATGCATGAGGAGAGAAGCTGCTTCTATTAAAATTCAGAAAGACTTTCGCATGCATACTTCCAGAAATGCTTATAAAACTACATATGCCTCAGCTATTTGTATTCAAACTGGTATGCGAGGGATGGCTGCTAGAAATGATCTTAGATTCAGGAGACGGACACAAGCTGCAATTGTTATTCAGGTAGGATAGTGGAGCGTTTTCTTCTTAGTTAAAGAGGACTACTATCTGAAACATTACCTTTGTTTTCTCTCAATCATGGTATTATTAAGATGCAAACTTTTTACCCTCCACTAGCACCATAATGGAAGGAACTTTGTTTACTGGACTCCCCATCATATATTGATTCCTAATTTTGAGAAATTCAGTTTCTCTGTTAACTAGAAGTTCAGCAGAAATTTGTGCCTTTTACTTATCCTTTCTTTGTGTAATATGTTTTTAATATTTTATAATGAACTAACAAGCCTGAGGTTAAAGCATTGAAAAGTGTTAGAGCAATTTTTTTTCTCAATAATAATCATATATTCATACTGTATGATATTTGGTGAGTTATACATAAAACATGATTAATTTATTGTGTTTTCTTTTTCTTATCATAGGGTCGATACAGATGTCATTCGACTCGTACTTATTTCCTGAAGCTAAAGAAAGCAGCAATTTTTGCACAGTGTTCCTGGAGGAGAACAATGGCACGGAGAGAACTTCGAAAGCTTAAAATGGTGCTCCCTCTTCCCTCTTGATTACTTTACTTGATTCTTCAAACATTAGCGAACTGCAAGTGTTTTCCATTTTAAAAGTAACTGCCATTCTTAAACATTTTGATTATCTTTTTTGAGAAATTGATCAGTTTTGTTACCATGAATTTCTTTAAATCACTATTGTCTACTATTATATGCTGCTTTTCTCTTAGAATATATAATTTTGTAAGAAGTCAGTGCTATTAGAGATAAGGTAAATATAAAGCACTCACAACACTGCAACTTTCAAATTCCTCATTCTCTCTTACTTTCCTCTCTATGCAGTAAACCAGTTAGCACCAACTTTTTTAACTATGTATCTATGGGAAATGATTTTATTGTTTGGAAAGTGTTATTTTCTCCCTTTCGATATAAAAATGTAGTGTTATATCTACTTTACATGTGTATAAGATTGCTACAACGGTTTTGTATATGAATGTCTGTTATTTCTTTAAATAATTGAAAAAGATCTAAATTTTAATATACTGCAGGCTGCGAAGGAAGCAAAGGTGCTTGAAGAGGCAAAAAATAATCTGGAAAAGCAAGTCAAAGAATTAACTTCATGCCTAGAAGAAGAAAAGGCAATGAGGGTAAGTTATTTACAGTAAATGAAAATGTAGAAGCATGAAAAAGTTTCTTCATGCCTACTATTGCTAACTTGGTTATTTTACCTATAAAGTACTGTTTTAATTGTGTTATTTCACCAACATTCTAAATGTTTCGGTTCATTGTGATATTGAGGAAGCCAAGACACGGGAAAATGAAAAACTACAGCATGCTTTGCAAGAGATTAAGGAAGCCAAGGAAAAGGAAACTGAAAAACTGCAAGAGATGGAGCTTCAGTTCCAAGAATTTAAGGAAGCTAAGATACAGGAAACTGAAAAACTAGAACTTGCTTTGAAAGAGATGGAGCTTCAGTTCCAAGAAACTAAGGCAGCGCTCATTCAGGAACAAGAAGCTGCCAAGAAAGTAGCTGAGCAAACTCCAAGTAGACAGGAGAATTCTGTTAATGATGTTGACAATGAATTGATCAGCAAGCTTACAGCAGAAAATGATCAACTCAAGGTAAGCATTGCATAAAAAGTATTTGATAAATTTATGCAGCGAGGTGTGTCATAGTATCCAGAGTTATATTCTATATTCTTTACAGGAACGGGTTAATTCTTTGGAAAAGAAAACTCTACAGGAGATACCTGTTAATCTTAGTGAGAATGAGGTGATCAATAAACTTACTTCAGAAAATGAACAACTTAAGGTATAAATTAAATAATAAGTGTTTGAAATTTATACAATGTCATTGTTATTGTTATTGTTATCATTATCATTATTTTTTCTGCTTTACAGGAACGGATTAATTCATTGGAAAAGAAAACTGTACAGGATTTTCCAGCTAACGTTACTGACAATGAGGTGATCAATAAACTTACTTCAGAAAATGAACATCTTAAGGTATAAATTGTGGTACCAATACAGTTGGGATGCAAACAACATAGTGATGCCCTAGCACTCTCATTTCTATTAAAAAAAAGAGTGTTTGAAATTTACGTTATATCATCATGGTTATTGTTATTTTTTATGTTTCACAGCAAAGGATTAATTCATTGGAAAAGAAAACAGTACAGGAGCTTCCTGTTAATGGTACTGAAAATGAGTTGATCAATAAGCTTGTCTCAGAAAATGAAAATCTAAAGGTATAAATTAAATAATAAATGCTTTTGTGTTCTGGTTTTTTTATGCTTTAGTGGAACTGGCTAATTCATTGGAAATGAAAACTGTACAGGATTCTCCTCTTAATGCTACCGACAATGAGTTGATTAGTAAACTTAAGACAGAAAATGAACAGCTTAAGGTATAAATTACATAAGAAATGTTTTGATAGTTATGTTTTAAGGTTGTCATAATATCGAGAAATAACTCCTGAGGCATTGCAGGGTCAAATTAATTCATTGGAAATAAAAATTGATGAAACAGAGAGGAAATATGAAGAAAGTAACAGGATTAGTGAGGAGCGCATGAATCAAATTATAGAGACAGAATCAAAGATGATTGAGATAAAGACAAATATGCAGAGGTTAGTATTTGGTCTTTGTTTTTGCAGATATGCATTATAAGGAATATTAGATTCTCTCCTTGGTGTGATATGTTGCTTACTTATGTGCTAGACTTGAAGAAAAAGTATCTGATATGGAAACTGAGAATCAAGTTTTGCGGCAGCAAACCTTGTTGAGTTCATCATCATCCAGAAGAATGTCAGGAAAGTTTTCACCTGCTACAGTTCCGGTAAATACAAGATCATTGCTTACTAAGTGATGTTGTGGTACTCTTAGTAGTCTATATACATTCCCCATCATTTACTTTTAATTGATATTTTTTAAATTATCCTCAATCAAATCATTTTTGTTTAATGCTGGTCCTAACTCCTATGTAATTGTATTCTTAGTTGTCTATACGAGCCTTGAGGATAATTTGGACAATTTCAATTAAACCAAGTTAATGAGTATTATGAATTAATAATTCTTTGTTGCAACAGTCACTGACTATTATCCTTGTTTACCCTTACTGGAGATTATATTAATGTCTTTTTCTGCTCTTGCTACTGCAGCCTGCGGAAAATGGTCATCAGGTAATCAGGGGCTTACATTTGAAATCCCTTTTACTTTTGTTGTAATTTATGCATTTTCTTTGTATCAAGAAAGAAAAGTTTTCCACCTACCCTTTTATGAAGGTTTTGAAGAAAAGTTTATTTTCTATAGGCACAGCAGAGTTCAATTCCAGCAAAAACATTTGGTTCAGAGGATAGTAAAGTAAGGAGATCTCTTATGGAGAGACATCAAGTATGCTAGTGTAGAATAATTGTTTTTTAATAATACATTTAATTTATACTTTTATGTTCTTTTGTAGAATTTATTCAGATTGTCTTTTTGTTTTGATTTCCCTGTGTATAGGAGAGTATAGATATTCTTTTCAAATGTGTGACAAAAGATCTTGGGTTCTCTGAAGGAAAACCTGTTGCAGCATTTACCCTTTATAATTGTCTGCTACATTGGAAATCTTTTGAAGCAGAAAAAACAAGCATATTTGATCGTCTTATTCAGATTATTGGTTCTGAAATAGAGGTAAATGTCTATTTACTCAAACTATTCTATCAATAGGTGAACTATAAATGGTTTAGAGATTGTAGTAGAGTCAATAGGTGAAATGTTGATTCTTGTATCTCATTCCTAAAAACATCCAGTTCTCATCATTTAAGGCTTCTTGTATTGGTATAGAGATTTTAATCGAGTCAACATGTGAAATAAAACTTTGATGTTGAATAAACACAAATTGAGATGTGAGATACCTGACATAGGATCTTTTTCTCTCTTTCTCAAGGAAATTGGTAAATAATCAAGGTTAGATAAAAGGAATAAATAACAATCATTTTCTGTCTTTTACTTTGCAAAAATTGAAAACAATGTAGCATTTCCATAATAATAATTACAAACATATCGGACAAAAATTAAAAACATATCAAAAAGAGTGGCATTTTTGTGTGCTTGGTGTTCTTTAGTGTCACATATAAACTGCACTCCAATATTTGAGGTAGGCACCCTTCTTTGACATATGTCTGCCAAACCAAGCAAGTCTATCAAAATAGGCAATTATCAAGATGAGTTGTAAGCTTGATACCATGTCAGATTTCATTTTAAAATTGATTACCACTAAGTGAAGTTGTCCAATAGATATATAACCCACCTTCAAAAATTGGGGCAAGCGATGTGGAACTTCCCAACATTTAGCACTACCATTTTGTTGAAAAAAAAGTGTATGTGTAGTTTAGATAAGGGAGATTATTTTAATGTAGTCTCACATGATATTCAACTTGACATATTTGCAGGATCCAGACAAAAATGATTGTATGGCTTATTGGCTATCCAACACATCTTCTTTGTTTTTCCATCTTCATAGATGTCTAAGAGTACCTACAGCACGGAAACCACCCACTCCGACATCATTTTTTGGGAGGATGACCCAGGTATGAAGTTCTTTTATTGCTATCCAAGTTAACAACCCAAGGTCTTGAGCATAAGGTCCATATTGGGTCATAATGCAAATCAATATTCTACTTGCATATGATGGTTTAGCTGCTATATATATATTATACGCTGCTATGAAATTAATTAGACTTCCAAATGTATAACCAATAATGAAGGTTGTCAATAGGATGTTTTTGTCTCCTTGTTGCCTACAACATGCTATATGAGTACACTTTGCTTTGTAGCATGTCAGTGTCTAAAGTTCATTGTTAATGAAGGAGAAATAAAATGAAAGGGAAAATATGTAAGAATTTGTACCCAAAATCAATAAAATTTATTATATTTCTATTATACACCTTGGTCTAGGCCATAATATATTCATTTTTTGGCCTGGCTTTTGTCTCAAATAAGAGGGAAAAAAAAAGGTTATGTTTGTGCTATAGTAGCATCCATATACATTATTCTTTTCATTTTAAATAGACAGCTATAAATAATGGTATTTTACTCATTAAACTCACTATATGGAATTTGATGTTGTTTCTCAGGGTTTCCGCTCATCTAATAGTCTTTCCAGCAGTGCTTTTGATGTAGTGCATCAGGTTGATGCCAAGTATCCAGCTTTGCTTTTCAAGCAACAGCTTGCAGCTTACGTGGAAAAGATATATGGAATCGTTCGAGAAAATATTAAGACAGATTTGACACCTCTGCTTTCTTCTTGCATTAAGGTATGAAGGTTGTGTACTTTGTTATGGAATATGTCTTGGTATTCACATGCATGTGGTGCCTGTGTGCAGCAAAAAGATTACTTTCTTTTATTCTCTCCAAGAAGTACTTAAAGAGAAGTTTATCTACAACTAGTGTCAATTTCACTATGCTTATTCCACTTATGTATGATAATATATGACTTCAGGCTGATAGAGCATCAAATGAAAACAGCCAACAATCTGGTTCTTGGCTCAGCATTGTGGAATGCCTCAATAAATATCTCAAGATTATGAAAGAAAACTATGTATGTGAAGGTTTGATAGTAAATTGGTATCTTTACAGCCCTTGTCTTCCAAGTCCATTTTAATGTTATAGAGCAAACTGATTTTATGTTTTGCCCCAGGTGCCTACTGTTCTAGTTCAGAAGCTATTTAATCAAATTTTTCAATACATCAATGTGGAGCTCTTTAATAGGTAAACATGTCTTGTTTCATTCAACCCTTTTACAGTAATGGACTAATTATAGGCATTGCATCTGAGTTGACTTGTGAATTGGGAATGCTATGTTCTCCAGCATTCTTTTGCAGGGAGAATGCTGCACATTCAAACATGGAGAATATATAAAATCAGGGTTGGCTGAACTAGAACTGTGGTGTACTGAAGCAACGGAGGAGGTACACTGTATCCACCCTTTCATAACTTTCCTATGCACACTGAAGTCACATGCATTGTTTTTTCAGTGATTTTTAAGAGTGTGTTCACTCTAATTCTTATGAAGCTAGTAACTATCTCTGTTGCAGTACATTGGCTCATCTTGGGATGAACTCAAACATGCAACACAAGCAGTTAGATTCTTGGTATGCCTATGACCTCTTCTTTGATGTGAACACTTTTGCATTGTAAAAAGACTTTCTACGTTGGATAAAATTAACCCAGTTGATTAACATGTTACTCTAGACTTTCTTTACCATTCAGAAATTAGTAAGATGGCATGTGAAAGGGACACTGCCTTACTTGTTTTGATATTATGACTGCAAACATACATGAGAATTTTCCTAAATCTTCAAACACTCTTTCCTCTCCCTCGTTTTAATTTTTTCATGAACCATATTTCCAGGTTGCAGAACAGAAAGATGAGCTAACTTATGATGACCTTACGAATGAACTATGCCCTGTAAGTGTTTTCATCTTATATGAGTGATTGATAACACGTGTAAGTTAAAACTATGAATACATGATCTTGTTAGTAAAATAACTATGAACACCAAACACTGAATATCCATACTTTAACTTATTACAAAGCTATCAGACATCTGCAACTTTAACCTTGACTAAATCTTTTCTATATGAGCAAAAAATGGAAAAGATTTTTTGAAGTAAGCTTGTCTTTCTATCAACACTTTGCATTACTGATTAAGAGGTGCACTTCAGCTTATTATAGTATCCTTATTAGTTATCACACCAACAACCCTCTTGCCATATCTCACTAAGTGGGATCAGCAACATGAATAAGACACATTGTATTCATACAAGTATAATATAGATTTAATATGGTTCTTACTTCTTGATTCCTGCAAATATGGCAAATTTATGTTTTAGTCATTCAATTTTTTGTATTGATTTGGTTTTTATAATTATAAGTTTTGAAAAGGGTACCTGTCACCATATATTGATGCGGCATGAATTTAAAACATGGTATGTCATGTGCCATTTCATTGATGTGACATGTCAGATATCAGTAAGTGATAACTATAATCACTTTAAAAAATAGTATGGAGATCAAAACCAACAAAAAGTTTTGAAATGATTAAAACTAAATTTTACTATATTGAAAACAACTAAAAACTTTTATAAACCTGTAATATACATAACAACAAGGTGCAATGTTTCTGTCACTCTAACATCTATATATATGTGTGTGTGCTGAATTTAGGTCCTGAGTGCTCAACAACTTTATAGAATATGCACACTCTACTCTAATGATGATGATGACAAAAAACAAAGTGTATCAACAGATGTAAGTTGCATCTATCTATCTATCCACATTTTTTCCTCCCAGCCAGTACTTTGTCCTATGAATATTAACTTTTGTAATAACTGCTATGTATCTGTATAGGTCACTACTAGATTGAAGCTTCTAATGACAGATGATGAAGATGAAGATAGTAAAACCTACTTGTTGGAGGACAACACAAGGTAAACTCACACATACACATTAGGATCAGTTACAAGAAAATTCATGTTAATTCAAACTGCACTCTTCACCTTTCACTGTTTCCAAACTGCAGTCATCCTATTATAGTTGAAGAGATCCCTGCTTCTTCTCAAGACAAGAGCACTCCAAAAGTAAAACCTCCTGCAGAACTTCTTGAGAATGCAAACTTCCAATTTCTGCATGACTATTGCTAGTGATGCAGCTTAGCTTTTGAGGTTCAAAATGTGTTCTCTGATTCAACATCATGTTGTAAATCCACCCCTTCTCACCCTGGCCCCTCCCTTTTTTTTCTTGTGTTTTGTGAGCATCCATTTGTATTGGTTGTGTTAGCAAAAAGGCATGGTAGGTTTCATAACATGTGTTCACATTTTCTTTTCAGCTCTTTTGTTATTAGATTATGTGGATGTTCACATGGGGCACAAATCTTTGTATTAGTGTGAAGAAAGAAAAGTAACCATTTGTAAAATGCTAGGAGTTGATCACTTAGATTTTGTTCTTCTGCCCTCAAATTTAACGTTGTAGAAAGCATTATATTACCATCAAATGATATTATTGGCCATTTACGTAAGAGCACCATTCTTTGTAAGTCTGTTAGACTAAGTTTGTTTTTTTTTTTGTTAATTTTAGATCTATTGTGTCAACTTTTACTCCATATAGTTATTGTCATGGCTCTGTGGTTATTCTCACAACTACACACTTCCAAAAAGGGTTTAATTAAGTTTTAGGAGTTTCTATTAAAAAATTTTGTTTTTATTAAGTATTTAAAATATTTTTTGTTTTTTTTTTAAATACCTTACCATTTTTTTGTCATCAAAATAGATGACATAGTCGTTTCTTTCGTCTTTATATTTTCAACTTATTTCCTTAATTTCCTCTATGTTATCGGTTAACTCATTTTTTAAGAAGAAAAGAGATGCGTAAGTATTTTTTTTAATTAAATTAAGCATAGAATTATTATATGAAATTTATTTTTAAAAAAAAAACAAGAACAGGGTGATAGGGACTATACCAAATCTATAAATAATAATAATAATAATTATAAAAACAAATTTTCAATCCATCCTATAAAAAAATAAAAAAGGAAAACATAAAATATAACAAACTAAAAAAAAGTAAAAAGAAATATCATTTCAACACAAACAACATAGAAGTAAATAAAAACAATTTCAATAACCATAGACAAATTGAAAATATCCTAATTTACAAGATTTTTATAACTTAATTATGCCTAAAAAATGTAATTTTGTAATCATGCATAAATAAATTTTTAATTATTATTATTCAAATTAATTATGTCGTCTCAAACATACTTTTCAAGTAATTAAAATTCCAAATTTTATGGCTTATTTTTTATATTAAATTCTAATGAAGGATATTTTAGATGAAAAAATTATTTTTAAATGCATTTAATTAACTTAAACTATATTATCTAACTTTTTTTAGGAAATATTAAGTAACTTTTTAATTATTGTAAAAATTACTTAATTTTATTTATGTTTTAGATAGGAGAAGTATACCTATGAGAATACTTGATCATTGACCAAAACGCTTCCTAAAATCTCACAACTTATTATTTATTTATTTATTTATTATGCCGAAATTTAAATTTATAAAAGGAAAAGTCGGAGGTTTGGATGAATAAATAGTATTTTGTTGGTGCCGAAAGAATTCGCAGTTTTGATAGATTTCTATATATATGGTTTTTACTTTGTGCACCTTTTTTTTATTTCTTTATATATTTTTATTTCTTTATGTATCTAATAGTGTTACAAGTTCAATATTAAACTTATTTTTTCCTTACACCATCTTGATTGTGCGTGATTCTTGTTCTTTTAGAATTTAAGTTTAGGATTTAGGTTTGTAGTTTATCTTCTCTTATTCTAACAAGTATTCCACCATGCATCCACCAATATATAATAGGTAGTCATTTTCATAGTTTAATTTTGTGTAATTTTTGTTTCTAAATTTATCGTGGTAGATTTTAGATCAAGTGATCCTTCAATTTCTAGATTCGTTCGATTGACCAATTTGAAAGTTTAAAAATAGATTTTATGTTTAGAATGGAACAATTTAGAAATATTTCATCAATTACATAAATCAGAAAAGCCTTCTTGGAATGACTATTTCAAAAGTTTATATAATCATTAGATTTAGTAATTTATAATTGATAAGTACAACAAAAATGTTTTAACAAACAATAAAAATGTTTTAACAAAGTTTTATTTTTCATTACCCTAAGCCATTTACGTAAGTTTATAGTTTCTACAGGTAAACTATTTGTTGAGGACATAAATATTCTTTTTAACCCCAAGAAAAATTAACTTTGGGTGGAGATTTGTATCTTTTGGTATCTAAGAGAGCTTTCAAAACCGCACGCTAACATATTTGAGTTTCGCTAAAATCTCGTAAAATACCATTGAAGTTTCAGAACTTCCATACAATAACATGCATTTTAGAATTTTTTAAATTATCATAGATTTTGTTCCGGTACATTCAATATTTTTATATCACTTAGGAGTTTAGACTAAGGTCACTTTAAATACATTTTTCTTTCCTAATCTTCAGATACGCCTTTTAACAACAAAAGCGTGAGTCCGTGACGGAGCAGGCTCCAAAGTAGACAATACCTCGAAGTGGTGATTGACCCTAACGATGTTATCTCAACGAACTTGAGGTTGGAATATTGGCACCGTCTATAAAAATCTCTTCCCTTAGCTGTTGACTCGGGGGTTTGTTCCGGCACACTCAATAGTCTCACATCGCTTAGGAGTCAAGACGGACAATACGTCGAACGCGGTGATTGACCCTAACGATGTCATCCCAATAAACTTGAGGTCAGAACAGATTTCAAAATCTTCCTAAACTATCATAGATTTCAAACTGTTAATATTAATTTTTTTTATTCATTATCATTTACATCTATTTTATTTATTTATCCATGTTTGGTGAAGTTCTTTTCAAAATAAATAAAACAAATAAATGAATATAGCACTAATCAATTGATAAATTATATATATATATAGATATATAATTATTACTAAATTTAATTTTATACCAAAATATATCAAGTATACACATTTAAATTCAAATTCAAATACAAAATATAAGTTAAAACAAACTAACATAAGGAGTAGGAAAATAATATTTTTACTAAGTATTACAATGAGAACCTAACATATAGATTTCAAATCATAAATGGTACAAATCATTTTCACATTATATTATATTCTTTAACTATAACATATATTCATTTTCATGTTCAAAATTTATTATATTAGTATTTTATTTCCTTTATCATAAACCTATAATATAAATATCTATTATAATTATAAATGTAAAATGTGAATAATAAATTAAAGTATTTAACTTTTTTAAATATTAGTAGGTTATCAATTGAACATAGTCAACTCAAGAGACAATTAACTTTGATAATTATGAGTAGAAAAGTTCCTGATTGTCTGTGGCATCCTTCAAATCATTTGTCTTGTCATTATTATTATATTGTATTCATCCAATTGTGATAATGTAATGACATTGTTAGAACACCATCTATCATAAAAAAAATATAAAATACATACACGTTTTAAAGTACACAAACAATATATTTGTTACTCATATTAATAGAGCCAAAGCATAATTTTGAAACAATTATCAACATTATTGTAGTGCGAACAACATTTCCAACCTTATGGCAATCCAAAGTAAACAACACCAAATTGCTACATAAGAGAATGCATGTTCAATAGCTTGATTTTGCTTTCTATAAAGCTTTGTTTGGTCGAGGGAGTGGATTTGGGAAAGTGGATTTGAATAAATTTGAGTGGATTGTGTCTGGATGATAAAGTTGTTTGGATTAATGGATAGATGGTAAGATTTGAAGGGATTTGAGGGAATGGTTTGTGAAAGTTTGGAAATGATTTAATAGATGTTATAGTTTTCTTTTATTGTTTTAATTGATATATTTGTGAAATTACTAATTAACCCAATTACATGTCAATGACACATCTTGCAAGGGGTGTTTCGTAATTTCCAATTATATCCTTACAAATCTCTTCAGATGAAGGATGATCCTATCCCCCAAATCTTCTTAAGTCCATCCTTGCAAATCAGTTCAACCAGACACACTTAATCTACACACACCCATCTTCATGAACAGTGGAACTACTTAAATTGGTTCAACCAAACACACACCTAGAGAATAATCATAGAATGAACATTTCTAACATATCCAAACACATGAGAAGGAAAATGTTATAATCTCATTCCCTCAAACACGACCACGATGTTCTTAACTTTCTAGGGAATGAGCTAGTGAATCTTCACTTGATATATCTTGTGAACAGGAAGATATATTTGACTCACATGCTTTAATTTTTTTCCTTACAACTAATAAAAAAGTTATTAACGAAGCTAACATCCATTGTGCCCCATCATTTACAAATTCTCTATTAGCATGTTTATGTGTTGTTATTCATCCTTCTCTTATGCTAATTTTGCGACCAAAGTCTTGGTCCTATAAAATTTAACAAAAACATATGAATAATAATATATGATATAAAAAAATATTATTGATATGAGTAATAATATATGATATAAAAAAATATTATTGAAAAAGAAAGTTATCATTTCATTTTTCTTCCATGCAATGCTCTTGAATCCTTTAATACGAGGAACCGTTCGCAAGTAAAACAACACTTAAAAGAATAAAAAGTAAGTTTTTATTACATTTGTTCTTGAATTTAAATGGTAGTCAACAAGCCTAATGGTCTCTATTTAATCCTTCTAAACATGTTACACTAATTTAATCTCTATTACTGTCTATCATCTCTTTGTTCTCATAATTGTTTCCTATACTCACTCCATTTTTTGTTAAGATAAGCATCAAATTCAACTTCAAACTTAACCTTGAGAATGATTACGCAATTAATTTAATGACAATTTTAGTATAATATGATTTAAAACATAGGAAAATTCTATAAATTAATTACTTAAATAATTTTCTTAAATATACTTTCTTTATTTTTTTATAAATGAAAAATAAAATTATTATTAATAGAAGCACTTAAGGGGTGTTCCAATCCTAATACAAAAACATAATATAAATACAAAGCCCTACCTAGGACCAGATTCTACACGCATAAAATCCCGCCAGAGTGAAAAAAATCCCTAAAAGCAAGCAATGCATAAACAAATTGGCATATAGCCAAGAATATATTCACCCATATAAAACGCATACTACAGCAAGTGCACTCAAACCTTATAAGCACAATAGAACATCTGTTAAGAGTGCTAAACCAGCTAGCAGTTCTCAAAGCATCTTAATACTTTCCACTTTCTAGAGAAATGTGACTCTTGCACCTCCTCCAAGCGGACGAAGAGAATGTAATCTTCTCCTTCTCCAAAGAGAATCCCATGATGGGTCTGCTATTACGCACTAGGAAACCTACAAAAATAAACTCCAAATCCTTCCTACTCATAAGCTGCTAACCCTCTAAGATCCTACCCTACAACCCAAACATAGTTACTATTATAGCCAACGTACTACTAAACATGTCTTAAAAACTGAAGTGGGTTCATGAACTATTCTGAGAGCGACCCTTGCACTCTAAATCCACTAAACTTAGCCCAAGTCTAAGCATTCATTTGTGCTAGCACAAAAATCTCCACCTCGTCTACCCTTCCATTATTAAAGATCACCCTATTTCTATGGTTCTAGATTTCCTTTGTTAATGCCAACCATAATCCTTTCCACACATTACTAGCTTTAACACTGAAGAAATTTAAGGAAAACCTACAAAAATGGCTATCAACTTCACTGCTTCTCACTGATGAAATCCCTAACCATATATCACACTTTACCCACAATCGTTGTACCACCTTACAAGTAATACACAGATGGATAGTTTCAACATCCTTATTGCATAATAGATAGCGATTTGACTCCACCCATACACCTCTCCTCTCGAGATTGGCTTTAGATGAAGCCTATCTGATAAGGCTTTCCATCCAAAGACCTTAATCGTCCTTGGCACCTTCAAGTCCTATAAATATATGAAGCTCTCCCTAAGTGGACTGTGATGATCCTCCCTCAAAGCTCTATAACCTGATTGAACAGTGTATCCTACTTTCTTTTCCCCTAACTAGCAACACACATAAAAAATATTCCTGTTCCACTTAGCAGACAAAACAATCTCCACTAATTGTTTTTCCAATCATTTGTCCCATTCAAAGAGATGTCTTCTCCACGGGATGTGCCAAATGAATCCATCCGAAGAGTCAATCCTAGTCCACATACCTAAATCCTTGATCACCTTGTCTTTTGCACTTGATACCAAATATAATCTAGATAATTTATTCGTTAATGATCTATCTCCTACCCACCAATCTTTCCAAAACCTAATCTTGCTTCCATTGCCACACTTCCACCTGATTCTTCTATCAAATCAATTTGCCTCCCTATTAACATCGCAAATTGAGCCTAGATCATTCCACTAATACGAATTCTTTCTACACTCCAATGAATTCTTCATATCCCTACAATCTCTATATCTATAAGCAATAATGTATTTCCAAACTCCTTTATCTTCTGTGACCAACCTCTATTTCCACTTAGCCACAAGGGCATAATTGAAAGCTTGAATATCCCTAATACCCCAACCGCCCTGTTCTACCGGCAAACAAACTTTATCCCAAGCAACCCAAGGGATTTTCTTCCTCTGATCCCCAACCCCATAAAAAGTTAAGTTGGATAGACCTAATAGCCTTACACACTTGTTTTGGAGCCTTGAAAAATGGAAAGTAGAATAATAGTGAGGCACTAATAACATACTTGATCAAACAAAGTCTTCTCGCCATAGACAACAATTTACCCTTCCAAATACAGAGCCTAGACTGAATCTTATGAATGATAGGAATCCAGAACTCAATCTTTCTTGGGTTCTCTCTAATTCTAATCTCCAAATACATGAATAGAAGATCATTTTTACTACAGTTCAAACAATTTGAAAAGATATTCAAATCCATATCGGAAACCCCTACTGCTCCTACCTGACTCTTATGAAAATTCACCTTCAACCTTGACACAATTTTAAAACTGTGTAATACAGTCTTAATAGCAACCAAATACTTGTATTTAGGTTGACAAAAAAGGATCGTGTCATCAGCAAATTGAAGAAGCTTAACCTCCACTTCCTTTTTTCCTACAATTACCCATTCTAAGATCTCAACTCTGGAAGCTTCCCTAACCAAACCTGCCAATCCTTCTGCTACAATAAGGAATAAGAACGGAGCTAAAGGATCTCCTTGTCTAAGCCTTATTGTCGACCTAAATTCTTTAGTAAGGTTGCCATTAACTAAAAGTGACACAGTGACTGATTTTAGACAGGTATTAATCCACTTGCTATTGAACCCTCACCTCTTCATCATATATTCTAGAAAATCCCACTCCACTAAATCATAGGCTTTCTAAAATCCGCCTTAACAATCACCCCCTTCAATTTTTCCTTTCTAATATAGTCAACCGTCTCATTGCCAATTAAAACACTATCCATCAGCCACTACCACTAAGAAATAGAGTTTGGTTTCTATCTATAACCTTACTCGACACTCTTTTGAGTCTATTTGCTAAAATTTTAGCAAGAATCTTATACATACACCTACCAAGGAGATTGGTCTAAAGTCATCTAGCTTAGAAGGTTTGTCACACTTAGGTATTAGTGTAATGAAAGAAGCATTACACCCTTTAGGTATAAAACCAGTTTCACATAACCAAAGTACAACCTTTGTGAATTCCATCCCTAAGATTTCCCAATTACTTTTGATAAAGTTGAAATTAAACCCATTAGGCCCAACCCTTTTGAGCACCCCTGACTGTCCCTAAATTTTCCTCCTTCCCAAACTTACTACAAAGCATATCATTATCCTCATAAAAAAATTTGCTAAAATGCACTTCTTCCAAATTCACACCCCATTTATTTTGGGCATTCTAATATTTGAGAATCTTCCTAATGTTCCATTGTCATCAATTAGTTTCACTATTACAGAATCCTCTCATCTACAGATAAAAATCAAACCACATGTGATGAGAAGCTCAAACCCCCCTCTCATCTACATAATATAAATATATTTGAAAGTAAAAAAAATATATAATAAAATAAAATCTGTAATTTAAAATAATTATTTTCAAATAAATGCATAAAATCTTCACGTAACCAATTTGATCCTTAATTACAATTTTTTCTTTTTTATTCTCTTTTCACTTTTTCTTCTTTCTCTATCCAATTCATATAAGTAGGACGCATGAGAACCAAGACTCTTGTTTCTGGTGAGACCATTCAACATCATGCAGCCTTTAAAAGAAACAAGGAGTTGGGCTTGCGTGAAAGCATGAGGATGGCCATGACCATGCATAAATTATTAAGGGTTTTGGTTTTTTAAGTATTGTGAAGCTAAGAGTTTGTATTTATTTCTGATTGATGATACTATAAGTAGGTCTGCTTTATGTTATGTGATTCTATACATTCCTATCGAGTCAAAATCATTCATAACAAATGCATGCTAATAAATGACTAAATGGATGTTACATTAGCCAAACACACATGTGCAATTATAATAATCTTCTATCAGGCAAGAGAATAATATTTTCCTTCTTCCAGGGCCTAAAGTAATATATATGTACACTCATCTTAATCTAGGAATCTAGCACTTTATTTTCGCATGTTAAAGTTATGATTAATGAGGAATGTGGTCACATAAATCATGTCTTTTTTATACCGAGTTTTTAAAATAACTATGTATTAATGAGTTGTTTTGTTATACGTATGCATCAATAGAAATATATATGAGTAAGAGAAATTATTGTCGGACTCAGATAAATAATTTTATGATTCTAAAAAATAAGTAATTTTATGTAGTTCATATATATATATATATATATATTTGATTTTAAAAGGAAAATAAATATTTAAAAAAATATATTAACTTGTAATTGTTTAGGGCGGACATTGTATGCAATCAACTTTTATTTGAAGATATATTTTTTTTTTTCATTTTGTAACTTTTTTTAGTAAATTATGAAAACGATTCCTACGGGTTTTATTCAAGTTGTATGATAGGCATAGGAGTCTTCAGTTGAGTTTTGTTTTTCTTTAATACTGGCTGTAATAGAATTTATAATTGAAGATAGATCAGAAATGTCATTCATGTTCTATGTGTTTAAAATAAATAAATTATAATTTATGTATTTGAATCCTTTATTTTGTAAAGGGTTGAAGCAATCCTTAAATACTCCTATTAATTTTATTTATTATGATTAATAGAAAAAATATTTAATGTGTTAAAGTCTAATTTAAATATTAAATTTTGGCCAAAATTTTTTTAAAATATTTTCAACAACTTTCTCTATCTTAATTAAATAAATGTTAATTATTGTTTGTATTGATAAAATCGTAATAAGACGAATATTAACTTCGATCTAACATTAATAAAAGAATATATATATATATATATATATATATATATATATATATATATATAT